>OJBM01000002.1_pt1 | contig 263936 bp, 224 predicted proteins | sample 1591061 | NCBI WGS metagenome assembly OJBM01 (sample SAMN05416872, study PRJEB24817) | seawater metagenome | isolation source: Sea water | place: Canada:Atlantic | collected 2013-11
TAAAACCGTACAAAAGTTTTATCATGCTTTAGTGAAAGGGCGTTGGTCGACAAAATTAACCCGTGTTACTGAAGGTTTACGCAAAAACGATTTAAAATCTGGTGAGCGCGTTGTTGTTGTAGATAATGTTGATGGTAAAGAGTCTGAAACACGTTTTCGAGTGTTGCAACATTATAAAAATGCAACATTAGTGAGAGCTTTCCCGGTAACGGGCCGGACGCATCAAATTCGTGTCCATTGCCAAACTAAAGGCCATTCTATTGCTTGCGATGCAAAATATGGACATGAAGATTTTGACGTAGAAATGAAAAAGCTTGGCTTAAAACGTTTGTTTTTACATGCTGCGAGTATTGAATTTACTCACCCTTTAAGTGATGAACGTATCAAAATAGAAGCACCTTTAGAGCCATCATTAGAAAAGTTACTGACCAAGTTAACTAAAGCTGACAATTAATAAGAACTCTGAATCAACCTATGAATGAAATTAACCTGAAAGACTATGAACTGATTATTTTTGATTGGGACGGCACCTTAATGGATTCCGTTGCTCGCATTGTTTCTTGTATGCAAGCTGCAGCCAGAAAAGTTGAGTTAATTGTTCCAGATCCTGAACAAATCAAAAATATTATTGGCTTAAGTTTGCCAAAAGCAATTAATGTATTGTTTCCAAGTTGTAATGAACGACAAGCTGAAGATGTGATCACACAATATAAACATCATTATATAGCAGAAGATAAAACACCTACGCCGTTATTTAATAATGCGGTTGAATTATTAACTGAGTTACGCGGTAGTGACAAGCTATTAGCCGTTGCAACAGGTAAAGGACGAAATGGTTTGGAGCGTGTATGGGAAATAAGTGAGACAAAACACTTTTTTCATACATCACGTTGTGCAGATGAAGCCTTGTCTAAGCCTGATCCTGAAATGTTACTTAGTATATTGTCAGAGTTATCAGTGTCAGCCGATAAAGCCATTATGATAGGTGATACCAGTTATGACTTAGAAATGGCACGTAATGCTGGAGTTGCAAGTATTGGTGTTACTTATGGCGTGCATGATAAGGACATATTATCTTTATACCAACCAAAAGCTATTGTTGACTCTTTAGCTGAGATTCAACGTTTATTTAACACTTAACGTTTACTTCAACCTCATCACTAGTGCAATAATTTAAACATGTACTAGAAGTTAATATTCAGAGCATCTCGCCTTAATTAGATTAGGTACTTATATTAATAGCTATATTAAGTACCTATTACTTTTCAGTTCGCTACATCACACCTTTATTCTATTATCAGCAATAGCGTCTTAATTTCTTATGCCTTACTTTGTTCGGCAAGTACATCAACACCATGCTGCTTTAAAAGCTCTACAAGCTTAATGAGCGGTAAACCAATTAATGTATTGGGGTCATTTCCCTCTAGTTTTTCAAATAAGCAAATACCTAAGCCCTCGCTTTTAAAACTACCGGCACAGTTGTAAGGTTGTTCTGCGTGTAGGTAATTTTCTATCTCTGCATATGAGAGTTCTTTAAAATGCACTAAGAAAGGTTCAATTAATGCGGTGGTGTAATCTAAAGCGCTGTCATAAACACATAGTCCGGTATAAAAGACTACGGTTTTATTACTAAACTTTTCTAATTGCTTAACGGCATTTTCAAAGCTATGGGGTTTCCCTAATATTTCACCATCACACATGGCGACTTGATCTGAACCTATAATAAGCGCGTCAGGATGTTCATTGGTAACAGCTTTGGCTTTTTCAATCGCTAAACGTTCGACTAACTCGACAGGGGATTCATTTTCAAATGCGGTTTCATCAATATTTGGTTTCGCACAATCAAAAGGAAGGTTAAGTTTTGCTAAAATTTCTTTACGGAAAGGGGAGGTAGAGCCTAAAATTAGTTTTTTCATTAATATCACTCAAAATATAAACAGATTGCAGTTAATATATGGGCTATATTGAATTTTTAAACAAATTTAGCTATTTTTCTTTTGACACAAGACAGTAGGCACTTTATTATGCGCGCCTTATGAAAAATCTTAAACTCCCGATAACGATAGACCCATCTAGAAGCGCACAACGAAAGTTAGTGTGTGACGGATACTTTGAAGTATCTGGGATGAATAGATTGCTTGCTGTGTGTGATGCACAATGTGAGCAAGTCCAAGTGAATGTTAATTTTGGTGTGGATGAACAGGGTTTGGTAGCAGTATCAGGCACAGCATCGGCAACGGTTGCATTGATTTGTCAGCGATGTACTGATGAGTTTGATTTGGCACTAGAAGTGAGCTTTACTTTTAGTCCAGTGAAAGACGAAGAAGCTGAAGCTGAGTTGCCGTCATATTATGACGCAATTGAATTAGATGAAAATGGCGAAGTTAACTTGCTAGAATTAGTGGAAGACGAGTTTTTACTTGCGATTCCTTTAATTCCAAGGCACTCAATTAAAGATTGTCAGTCTCCGGCTGATAGTGTTTGGGGCGAGTTGCCGGAAGAGCTAGAAAAACCGAACCCATTTGATGTATTGAAAAAACTTAAATAGTTAATTTTAACTAAACAACCGAATTTTTTAGGAGTAGGCAATGGCAGTTCAAAAGAGCAAAAAGTCTCGTTCAAGACGTGGCATGCGCCGTTCACATGACGCAGTAACGGCAACGCATTTATCAACAGATCCAGTATCTGGTGAAACTCACCGTCGCCACCATGTAACAGCTGATGGCTTTTACAAAGGTGTTAAAGTAATCAATAAGTAATCTGTAACGATTCTTTTGATTAATCTAACCATAGCGTTAGATGTTATGGGGGGCGATCAAGGCCCCCATGTAACACTTCCTGCTGCAATTCTTGCAGTAGCGAATTTACCTCATCTACATTTATTACTTTGTGGTGACGAATCAGTCATTGTCGAAGCATTAGAAAAAGCACAAATTTATCCTCATCCAAGAATAACTATTTATCCAACAACTGAAATTGTTGCGATGGATGACAAGCCAATTTTTGCCTTACGCCATAAAAAGAAATCATCGATGCGAAAAGCATTGGATTTAGTACATGATGGTCAAGCACAAGCTTGTGTTAGTGCGGGTAATACTGGCGCACTATTTTCTATGGCTCACTTTGTTTTAAAAACTTTACCTGGTGTTGAACGCCCCGCGTTAATTTCTGCTTTACCAACCAATAAACCTAAGCAACATGTTTTTATGTTGGACTTAGGTGCCAATGTATTTTGCGACTCTAGTGTCTTATATCAGTTTGCCATAATGGGCTCTGTGATGGCGAAAGAGGTGGATGGTATTGAGCGCCCTAAAGTGGCATTGTTGAATATGGGTGAGGAAGATAACAAGGGTAGTGATCACATCAAGCAAACGGCTAGTTATTTATTAGCTAACGAAAACATCAACTATATCGGCTTTATTGAAGGTAATGATATTTTTACTAATAAAGCTGATGTTATTGTTTGTGACGGTTTTGTCGGTAATGTTGCATTAAAAACCTGTGAAGGTGTGGCAAGAATGGTTTATAAGCAGCTGCAAGAAGTCATCAAAAAACATTTTTTAGCTCAAATTATGGGCAAACTACTGTCTGGTACAATAAAAAAACTGTTTAAACCCATGAACCCCGACCAGTATAACGGTGCAAGTTTGATAGGATTGCGCGGTATTGTGGTGAAAAGTCACGGTAACGCAAATGTTACTGCTTTTTATACCGCGATTACAGAAGCTGTGACAGAAGTCGAAAGACAAGTTCCAGCGAAAATTAAAGACCAGCTTGAACATAGTTTCTGCCATAAAGATTAGTTTTACTTTATCGCCACATGTTTACACTAGCTGGAAAAATTATGACGACATAGGTGTTTTAATTACCTATGTTGCACAAACACAAAATATTACAATAATTTGGGTCTAACAATGCAAAACAATTTAGCGTTTGTCTTTCCTGGTCAAGGATCACAATCACTAGCGATGCTAGCGGATTTTTCTGATCACGAAGTAGTGCAAAATACATTTTCTGAAGCATCTGATGCTTTGGGTTACGATTTGTGGCAATTAGTTCAGCAGGGGCCTGTTGAAAAGTTAAACCAAACAAACTTCACACAACCCGCTTTATTGACAGCTAGTGTTGCTATATGGCGCTTGTGGCAAGCATCTTCATCTGTAAAACCTACTATTTTAGCCGGGCATAGTTTAGGTGAGTATTCTGCACTAGTGTGTGCTGGTGTGTTTTCGTTGGCTGATGCAGTTAAATTAGTAGAAAAACGTGGTGAATTTATGCAAGCTTCAGTTCCTGCAGGAACTGGCGCTATGTACGCTATTATCGGCTTAGCGGATGATAAAATTATTGAAGCTTGTGCTCAAGCAGCGCAAGGGGAAGTGGTTTCTGCAGTTAACTTTAACTCTCCAGGACAAGTTGTTATTGCTGGTAATAAAGCGGCAGTTGAACGTGCTGGTGAGTTATGTAAAGAAGCTGGCGCTAAAAGAGCATTGCCTTTACCAGTAAGTGTGCCTTCTCATTGTGCATTAATGAAGGATGCTGCTGACAAATTAGCTGAAGAATTTAATAATATTACCTTTAATACGCCAAATATTTCAGTGGTTAATAATGTTGATGTTGCCATTGAAAGTTCGGCGCAAGCAATTAAAACTGCCTTAATAAAGCAATTATATAGCCCAGTACGTTGGACTGAAACCATTCAGTATTTAGCACAAAATGGTGTTGAGCAAGTAATTGAAGCGGGCCCAGGTAAAGTATTACAAGGTCTGTTAAAGCGCATCGACAAAACCATTAGTTGTCAATCTGTTAATGACAGTGCGTCATTAACCAAAGCATTAGAATCAGTAGAGTAAAATATATGTTTTCATTAGAAGGAAAGGTCGTTTTAGTGACCGGTGCTAGTCGTGGCATAGGTAAAGCTATTGCAACACAACTAAAAGAATTAGGCGGAACAGTTATCGGTACAGCAACATCAGAACATGGTGCTGCTAATATCAGTGAATATTTGGGCGCAGATTGCGGTTTAGTGCTTAATGTAACTGATGATGAGTCAATTAGTGCAATGTTTGATTTAATCAAAGAAAAGCACGGTGCAGTTGATGTTTTGGTAAACAATGCCGGTATCACACGTGATAATTTGATGATGCGAATGAAAAATGATGAATGGGACGATATCATTAATACCAACCTTTCATCAGTATTTAAAATTAGTAAAGCTGTGCTTCGTTCTATGATGAAGAAACGTCACGGTCGCATAATTAATATTGGCTCTGTTGTCGGAACTATGGGTAATGCTGGTCAAGTTAACTATGCAACAGCTAAAGCAGGCTTAATTGGTTTTACTAAGTCATTAGCGCGTGAAGTAGCGTCTCGTGGTATTACGGTTAATACTGTATCTCCAGGCTTTATTGATACGGACATGACACAAACATTAACTGATGAGCAAAAAGAAGGTATATTTGCGCAAGTTCCTGCTAACCGTTTAGGTAAGCCAGAAGAAATTGCCAATGCAGTTGCTTTTTTAGCATCAGACTCAGCGGCTTACATTACGGGTGAAACATTACACGTAAATGGCGGCATGTATATGGTTTAATCATACTCGCTCATTTGCGGTATTGTATTAAATTCGAACAAATAATAAACTGTCACAGGTTCGACCAGCAAAAAAGTAAAATTAGAAGCTTGCATGGTTGGCTCATGACGAATAAACTACATACAATTCTGAAAAATTGTATTTTCTAGTAAAGGAAAAAAAATGAGTACTATCATAGAACGCGTTAAAAAAATTACTATTGAGCAGCTTGGTGTAAGCGAAGACGAAGTAAAAGTTGAAGCTTCATTTGTTGACGACTTAGGTGCTGACTCGTTAGACACTGTTGAATTAGTAATGGCGTTAGAAGAAGAATTTGATACTGAAATTCCAGATGAAGAAGCTGAGAAAATCACTACAGTTCAAGCTGCAATCGATTACGTTACTGCTAACCAGTAATAAGTAAACGAACGTTGTTGATTTCAGGCGGTTTAATTACCGCCTGATTTGTTTTTACCGTTTTAAAATATTGACAAGCTAACACTTAAACTAAGCGTTAAGTACGCTGATATAAAACACCTTCTCTTATTCTACTCTATCGGAGGCAGCACATCTCATGAGACGCGTTGTAGTTACCGGTCTTGGCATGCTTAGCCCTTTAGGCAACAGCCCTGAATCAACCTGGCAAAACCTACTACTTGGACAAAGTGGTATTTCTGACATTACGCATTTTGATACTTCATTGTATCCAACGCGCTTTGCAGGTTTAGTAAAAGATTTTGATGCACAAGATTACATGGCTCGTAAAGAAGCCAAAAAAATGGATCTATTTATTCAATATGGCGTTGCAGCTGGTGTGCAAGCTGTTAAAGATTCAGGTCTAGAAATCACAGAAGAAAATGCTCAGCGTATCGGCGTTGCTGTTGGTTCGGGTATTGGTGGTTTAGGTCTAATTGAAGAAAATCATACTAAATTATTAAAAAGCGGTCCGCGCAAGCTGTCACCATTTTTTGTACCTTCTACCATTATTAATATGATAGCAGGTCATCTATCAATTATGTTTGGTATGAAAGGTCCTAATATTTCTATTGTCACTGCTTGTACAAGTGGTGTACATAACATTGGTCATGCAGCACGTATGATTGCATACGGTGACGCTGATGCAATGGTTGCTGGTGGTGCAGAAAAAGCCTCAACAACGTTAGGTATGGGAGGCTTTGGCGCAGCACGTGCAATGTCAACACGTAATGACGCACCACAACAAGCGTCTCGCCCTTGGGATAAAGGCCGAGATGGCTTTGTTTTAGGCGACGGAGCTGGGGTACTTGTGCTTGAAGAGTATGAACATGCGAAAGCTCGTGGCGCAAAAGTTTATGCAGAGCTTGCAGGCTTCGGTATGAGTGGCGATGCGTATCATATGACCTCACCACCTGCTGATGGTGAAGGCGCAGCGTTGGCAATGAAAAATGCCATTAACGATGCTAAAGTTGATATTGCTAAAATTGGTTATATTAACGCTCATGGTACATCAACACCGGCCGGTGATATTGCTGAAACGAATGCGGTGAAATCTGTATTTGGCGACTTAGCAAATAGCGTCATGGTCGGGTCGACTAAGTCAATGACTGGTCATTTGTTAGGTGCGGCAGGTGCGGTAGAAGCCATCTTTAGTATCCAAGCTTTAGCGAATAATGCAGTCCCACCAACCATTAACTTAGATAACCCTGATGAAGGTTGTGATCTCGATTATATTGCGCATACAGCGCGTGATGTGAACTTAGAGTATGCACTGTGTAATTCATTTGGTTTTGGTGGCACTAATGGTTCATTAATCTTTAAAAAAGTTTAATGAACGTATAGTGGTAATTGCTATTGCTTGTTTATTCTAATAAATGTGAAATTTGTTGCAATAGCGCTTGAACTAACCGCACTAAGCCTGAATACTTAACCTAAGTATTCAGGCTTTTTTTATGGAAATTATGACCTTAAGTTTTGTTGATGATCACGCACTCGACGTTATTTCAATTTACGACCGTGGTTTGGCGTATGGGGATGGTTGTTTTACTACCGCTTTAATCCTTGATGGCGAAGTTGTTATGTTAAAGCAGCACTTAGCTCGCTTAACACAGCAGAGTCAAAGGCTAGGTTTACCTGACATTAATACCAGCTCAATTGCCGAGAAAATGTGCCATGTTAGTAAAGGTGTCAATAAAGGTGTTGTGAAAGTCATTGTGACTTGTGGCAGCGGTGGTCGCGGATATTCACGACTTGGCGCTTCTCACGCACAAGTTATTGTGAGCCGCCATGACTATCCAAGCTTTTATGAACAATGGCAAAAACACGGCATCACCGTTGGCATTAGTGAGCAGCAATTAGGTATCAATCCTATGTTAGCCGGCTTAAAGCACTTAAATCGATTAGAGCAAGTGTTATTGAGGGAGGAACTAGACCAACGCTCAGAAGATGACTTATTGATTACAGATATTAATGACAATATTATCGAATGCTGCAGCGCTAATGTCTTTTGGCGAAAAAATGGGCAATGGCATACACCTTCGTTATCCAGTGCTGGTGTTTCAGGGATAATGCGCGCGCGAATTATGAATTTAATTCCGGATATTTTGGTAGGAGACTACAGGCTAACGGATATAGATAATATCGATGCTATGTTTATTAGTAATGCTATTTTAGGTATAGTGCCAGTCAAAACCTTTAACTTAAAAGTATTAGATATTTCCTTGGTAGAAGATATTCAAAAACAATGCTTAACCTGCGATAGTTGATTACCCAATACATGACGATATCTATTCAAAGCTTACCAAAAATCATCCGTACAATAATGGCATTTGTTGCAGTTATGTTTGTGGTAACTAGCATTGCCATTATTACTTTAGTGTATACCGCACAAACGAAAATTCAACAAGCGATGGCAGTTGAAAAAATTGAACTGATTACAGTTGAAAAAGGCAGTTCGTTTAATCAGTTTTCAAAACAATTGGTCAAAAAAGGTTGGATCGAAAACCGCTTTTGGCTACGTAATTATGTGCGCTTTAACGCAGAGCTTGCAAACATAAAGTCAGGTACTTACCAAGTTATGCCTGAAACGCCACTTATTGATTTATTGAAAATGGTTGTCGCTGGAAAAGAACACCAATTTAGCATTACTTTTATTGAAGGAACATCAATAAAGCAATGGCTTGAACTACTCGCAAAAACTAAAAATATAACTCATAAATTACCGGCTGTTTTCAATGAAGGCGTAGAGAATGAATTTTCTGTTTCTTTTGTAAACAACGACGAAAAGATGCAGGCGCTAGCTATACTTGCCCAACAATTTAACATTACAAGTGAAAACCCTGAAGGTTACTTCTACCCTGATACTTATGCTTTCTCACTGGGCGACTCAGATATTGCCATTCTTAGCAGGGCACATAATAAAATGCTGCAAGAACTTGATAAACGCTGGCAGAAGCGTGATATCAACTTACCCTATAAAACGAAGCATGAAGCACTAACGATGGCGTCGATTATTGAAAAAGAAAGCGGCAAGTATGCAGAACATGAAATAATTGCCTCGGTTTTTGTCAACAGACTCCATAAAAAAATGCGTTTACAAACCGATCCTACGGTTATTTATGGTTTAGGTGAAAACTATTATGGTGATATTAAATATAAGCACCTTCGCGATAAAACACCGTACAATACCCGAAAAATTAAAGGGCTTACGCCTACACCCATCGCTATGCCGGGTGAAAACGCGCTAGATGCCGCATTTTCACCTGCAACAACAGAGTTTTTATATTTTGTCAGTAATGGCAATGGCGAACACATATTTTCTACTAACTTAGCCGATCACAATCGAGCCGTGACTAAGTATCAGCGTAAGAAAAAATAATTTTAGCTTTTAAATTAAGCGTTTAATCAAAGTATTTTGGAAAATTTAAGCATGAAAAAAGGTCAGTTTATTGTTGTTGAAGGTATTGAAGGTGCAGGGAAGTCATCAGCAATTAGCGTTATTGAAGCTGTTTTAGAAAAACACGGCATTCCTTATATAAAAACGCGTGAGCCGGGCGGTACGCCATTGGCCGAATCATTACGTGATATTGTTAAGTCTGCTAGTCATGATGAAGTGTTGACGCAAGAAACTGAGCTATTACTAATGTATGCAAGTAGAAGCCAACTCTTAGCAAATAGAATTCTTCCTGCACTGGAACAAGGTACTTGGGTTATTGGCGATCGTCATGATTTATCTTCTCGCGCTTATCAAGGTGGCGGTCGACAATTTGATGATTCAATAATGAATGCCATTGCTGATGTTACCCTTAAAGGCTTTACACCTGATTTAACGGTGTATTTAGATCTTGCCCCTGAATTAGGCTTAGGCCGAGCGCAAGCACGTGGTGAGCTTGACCGTATTGAATTAGAAAAAATCGAATTTTTTGAGCGAGTACGAAATAAATATCTTGAACTGGCAACAGCCTCACAAAGCACCGATATTATTGATGCGAGTCAGGCAATGGCTACAGTGCATCAAGATGTGGCTCGTACTGTAGAAAGTTTTATTGCAAAAGAGCAAGGTTAATCAATGCAAGCCTGGCTTCAAACAACCCAACAGCAGCTTTCAAGGCAACTGCAAGCCAATAAGTTGCCGCATGCTTTATTGTTTTCTGGTGTAAAAGGAGCAGGTCATGAAGAACTTGCCTTATGGTTAACCCAAGTAATTTTATGCCAGCATTATCATGTTGATAATTTAAATATATTGCACGGCTGCAACCAGTGTAAAACGTGTCAGTTGTTTGCCAGTAATAGTTACCCTGATCATATAACCCTAAGTACAGATAAAGCGACGATAGGTGTTGATGAGGTTCGTAAACTCAGTCAGTTTTTTGAGAAAACAGCGCATATTGGCACTGCGAAAACCGCATGGGTTAAACAAGCAGACACCATGACTATTTCAGCAGCAAATGCCTTGTTGAAAACTTTAGAAGAGCCAACAGTTAATAGCTTTATTATATTAACAACCAATAGCGCTGAAACCTTATTGCCAACAATCATAAGCCGATGTCAGCAATTTAAAATACGTCCGCCAGTGGGCGAAAACCTATTAGCTGAATTTTCTGTAGGTGATGGTCAACACGTTACCTTACAACATAATCAGCAAAGTACTGATTTGTTTGCTAATCTTAGTCATTATAGTGAATTGTCTGATGCAAGTGTTGCCAACGACTTTCAAACATTTCGTAACAATATCAAACAGTACCTATGCTATCATGCGCACAGGGCTGAATTGCTTAAAGCACTTGTTGATAATAACAATGCAATGCGTTGGTTTGAAAAAGTCATTGTTGACTTAACGCGCGAACAATGGCGTTGGGAATTGAGTACACAAAGTGATTTAGAAATGAATTTAGGTATCGAAAAACTTTGGCAAATTTACCGTTTAATACAAACTGCGAATATGAAATTGAAAACACTAGTACAAGTGAACAGACAATTTTTAAGTGAAAAGCTTCTGGTTGATATCAGCCAGATAGTGAATAGCGCAGAGGGCTAGTTTTGGAAAACATCCGGCTTGAATTTATTACCGATCGCGACTTGTATCAGTCGTATATGCCTTTTATGAAAAAGGGCGGATTGTTTATACGTACCACTGAACATATAGAATTGGCAACCGATGTTAAATTAATTGTCACATTGCCTGATTCTTTAGAACCATCTGAAGTGATTGGTAAAGTGTCTTGGATCACGCCAATTGGTGTACAAAGCGGTACACCAGCGGGCATTGGCGTCAGCTTTATTAGTGACCCAGATAATATTCGCAGTCAAATAGATAAAGCTATTGGTCGTTTACTCAATTCTTCTGATCCCACCTTATCAATGTAAGAAAATAGCGATATTTTTTCTGACGGTAGTACTGACTAATCTGTTCTTCATCATTAGATAAAGCGCTAAAAATAAAAATTGTATAATAAAATAACACTTTCGTGTGGAGTAACCTTGTGTTTATAGATTCCCATTGTCATTTAGATAGATTAAAACTTGAAGAATTTGATAATAATTTAGATAACGTCGTTAACGCGGCACTTGAAAATAACGTCAACACACTTTTATGCGTCAGTGTGACGCTAGAAGAATTTCCATCGATGGTTGAGAAAACAGCTAAGTATGACAATGTTTGGCTAACCTGTGGTGCACACCCACTAAATCAAGATGATGAAATAAACCCAGAGCAATTGCACGAATTGGCAACAAATCCAAGAGTTGTTGCTATTGGTGAAACAGGCTTAGATTATTTTTACGCACCAGAAACTAAGCAAGTTCAATTAGATTCTTTTCGTAAACACGTACGTGTTGCCAATCAATTGAACAAGCCATTAATTATTCATACTCGAGATGCTCAGGAAGATACGTTAGCAATATTACGTGAAGAGCATGCAGAAAATGTTGGCGGCATATTACACTGTTTTACCGAAAGCTGGGAAATGGCAGAGCAAGCAATCGCTATGGGTTTTTATATTTCATTCTCAGGTATCGTCACCTTTAAAAATGCCAGTGCATTGAGAGAAGTGGCAAAGAAAGTGCCTAGTGACAGATTTCTTATTGAAACCGATGCACCTTACCTTGCGCCAGTGCCACACCGTGGTAAACAAAACCAACCAGCCTACGTTGTTGAAGTTGCTAAACACCTTGCTAGCATTCGTTGCACATCTGTTGCTGAAATTGCTAAGCAATCAACTGATAACTTCCATCGTTTATTTGCGCAAACTAAAGCGTAATATTTACTAGAGCATTTACAGGGAAGATTATGAGCCGGTTATTTAGAATAAAGGCATAAAAATAGCCCAAAATCACTGCTGATTTTGGGCTCAGGGGATGGCTCAAAAGGAGATGAGCCTGCGCTAATAAACTGTCAAATTAAATTAACGATAACCATTAAAATCTAAACTACTTTAAAAATGACTCTACTAATTAATCATAGAGTTAAACGTTGCGAGCAACAGGTTGACAAGTAACCTGTAGAACTAAGTGTAGTGTAAGCTTATTTAAATGCAAAAATATTTTTTAATTATTTATCTTGTTGTAAAATAAAGGTTTTGATTTTATTTTTGTTCTGTTGATTTTACCATATTAAAAAGGTTCTCCACCGCTTGTGTACTGCTTTTGCACAGTTTTTACACAGCTAAGAATGGTTCGTTTGTTAGGTAATATTCTTTTTGTGTGTCATGATATTTTCATAATAAAAATAACTTAATTAGTATAAGAGAGTAGGTTTGTTAAATCGTATTTGGAGTGGATTTTTCTTTGTTGCATTTATTTCTGCGCTAATACAGTGGTTAGCTTTTGATCAGGCGCTAATATTTGAGCAAATCGTCAATGCTATTTTTGATATGTCAAAAGTGACTGTTGATATTGCGATTGGCTTAATTGGCGTTTTAAGTTTTTGGCTTGGCATGATGAAAATTGCTGAGCATGCTGGCATTATTGACAAGCTTGCCCAAATTATTTCGCCATTATTCACTCGTTTAATGCCAGGAGTACCAAAAGGTCATCCCGCGATTGGCTCGATGACCATGAATTTATCGGCTAATTTTCTTGGTTTAGATAATGCAGCGACGCCGCTAGGGCTAAAAGCGATGCAAGACTTACAATCGCTAAACACCGAAAAGAATACGGCAACTAACGCTCAAATATTATTTCTAGTGTTAAACACATCTTCTGTGACGTTATTTCCAATTACCGTTTTTGTTTACCGAGCTCAACAAGGTGCGTTGAACCCAACAGACGTGTTTGTGCCTATTTTATTGGCGACAACAGCATCTACATTGGCAGGTTTATTAGCCGTTGCTTTTGTGCAAAAAATAAAACTCTACCAGCAAACCGTTATGCTCTACCTTTCTATAGGAATTGCCTTAATAGGCGGTGTAGCAGCATACTTTGCCACGTTAAGTGCCGAACTATTAGCACAGCAATCTTCTTTGATGGGCAATTTACTGATTTTTTCAACGCTGATAAGCTTCATCTTTTTTGCTTTAAAGCGACAAGTGAATGTTTACGACAGCTTTATAGAAGGCGCGAAGCAGGGCTTTGAAACTAGCATAAAACTAATTCCCTACTTATTAGCAATGTTGTGTGCCATTGGTGTATTCAGAGCAAGTGGCGCATTAGATCTTATCGTGGAAGCAATTAGAACAGCGGTTAATTATTTTAATGCCGATACAAGATTTGTTGATGCACTGCCAACGGCATTTATGAATCCGTTGAGTGGCTCGGGTGCTAGGGCGATGATGATAGAAACCATGAATACTCATGGTGCAGACTCTTTTGCTGGACGTTTGGCCTCAATTGTACAAGGTTCAACAGAAACGACCTTTTACGTATTAGCGGTTTATTTTGGTTCAGTAGGAATACGTTATAGCCGACATGCATTAGCGTGTGGCCTGATTGCCGACTTTGCAGGTATCAGCGCCGCAATTGCTGTTTGCTATTGGTTTTTTGGTTAGGCATTTAGTTCATCAAGTGTTTAAAGTAAACGGTATGAAAATTCTTATATAGTTATTTTCATGCCGTAAAACTACTGTGTAGTTTCCTCTGATACTTCCCTCATCGAATTTGAAGCTGTCGTTATTTTATGGCGCTTCGCTCCCTGACTTTATATTGTCGACAGTTTAAATAACTGCTGCGAATTACTAACATTCTTATTTTATTTAGCTTTCCTAAAATCATCGCCCTAATTTTATTGTTCAATAACAGTTACCTATAATGTTTTAGTTTGCTTTTAATACTTGCTCTATATAAGTTTGATGACGTTTTTACGACTAATGTCTAGTGTTTATTGTCGACAATATAGTTGTTTTTACATTGACTAATGACGATAAAACGCTATTATTAGTTCAATATTTTCAAATATGTCGACAATAATGGCTTTAGACAATCCAACCACACAAGCAGTAGTTACTACCGCAGATAAAGTGTTCGATCAAATGCTGCATGCAATTGTTGAAGGCACAATAAAAGCCGGCAGTAAAATCAGTGAGCCCGAGCTAGCAAAGCACTATGAAATTAGTCGTTCAACATTGCGAGAAGCGCTAAATCGTCTTGAAAAGTGTCATTTAATTGAGCGTAAAGCTAATGTCGGTTCACGTGTAGTTGAATGCTCAATTGCCGGTTTGTTAGAAATTTATGTTGTACGAGAAGCACTTGAAGGTATGGCATGTCGGCAAGCGGCAATTAACATGACTGATGATGAAATTATAGAAATGAAAGCGATGCTTGCACAGCACGCAAATTCTAAGGCTTTACGTGACGGTGTTTCTTACTATCAAGAAGAAGGCGATTTAGACTTTCATTATAAAGTCATTTTAGGCAGTCATAATCAGCAATTAATCAACATTTTATGCGGGCAATTATATCACCTTGTTCGTATGTACCGATGCCAGTTTGGCATGAACAGCCCGCGTGCGACTAAAGCATTTGATGAACATTCTCGCATTATCGATGCTATCGCTGATAGGGATGGTGAACTAGCTGAAATGCTAATGAGACGTCATATCGCCGCATCAAGAAAAAATATTGAAAACAAGATTAGTCAGCAACTATAACGTCACAATATATAGAACGTTTTAGTTAATTTATTACCACATTTATCATTTAAAAAGGACAACGATATGTCTACACCATTATCTTCAAAAAACCTGTCTCCGGGCGCGAAGTTTCGCCAAGCATTAGTGAATAATAAACCACTACAAGTTGTCGGTACTATTAATGCTTATTGCGCAATGATGGCAGAGCAACTGGGCCACCAAGCTATTTACTTATCTGGCGGCGGTGTTGCAAATGCTTCTTACGGCTTACCTGACTTAGGAATGACATCATTAAATGATGTTGTTGCTGATGTACAACGTATTACAGCAGCTTCAAGCTTGCCGTTACTTGTTGATATTGATACTGGTTGGGGTGGTGCTTTTAATATTGCTAAAACTATCCGTGATATGGAAAAAGCAGGCGCTGCAGCGGTTCACCTTGAAGATCAAGTTGCGCAAAAGCGTTGTGGTCATCGTCCAAATAAAGAAATCGTTTCAACCCAAGAAATGGTTGATCGTATTAAAGCGGCTGTTGATGCCCGAACTGACGCTGACTTTTTCATTATGGCGCGTACAGACGCTTTCGCTCAAGAAGGTTTAGAAGCGGCACTTGAACGTGCTAAAGCTTATGTTGCTGCAGGGGCTGACGGTATTTTTGCTGAAGCGGTTAAAACTGAAGAACATTACCGTGCTTTTACACAGGCACTTGATGTACCGGTATTGGCAAACATTACTGAATTTGGCCAAACTGAATTATGGAATAAAGAACAACTAGGTGAATGGGGCTGCGCCATGGTGCTTTACCCATTATCAGCATTTAGAGCCATGAACAAAGCCGCTGAATCGGTTTACAAAACCTTATTGGCTGATGGTGACCAAAAAGCTGAAATTGATAACATGCAAACCCGCATGGATTTATATGATTACTTGGGTTACCACGATTACGAGCAAAAGCTAGACGTTTTATTTTCTGAAGGTAAGAACAAGTAATTATTTTTACAATTGCAATAAACATAATAATACTAAACTAATTTTACCCTTTGATAACAATGCTTTGTTTTAAAATTGCGGGTTGTCGATGGAATAGAGGAAAGAATGATGAGTGATAAAAACGTTTCAGAGAAGAAAATAAGTGGTGCAGGATTACGTGGCCAAAGTGCCGGCGAAACCGCATTATGTACCGTAGGTAAATCAGGCAGCGGCTTAACTTATTGTGGTTACGACGTAGCAGATCTGGCTGAAAACGCGACATTTGAGGAAGTGGCTTACTTACTTTTTAATGGCGAATTGCCAAATGCAGCAGAACTAGCTGATTATAAAACTGAATTAATGGCGATGCGTGACTTACCGCAAGCACTAAAAGAAGTATTAAAATTAATTCCAGCAGATGCACATCCAATGGATGTTATGCGCACAGGCTGTTCTTTTTTAGGTAACCTAGAGCCAGAAAATGATTTCTCCCAACAGCGACAAGCAGCTAATCGTTTGTTAGCAGCGTTTCCAGCGATTATGTGTTACTGGTACAAATACAGCCATGACAACGTTGAAATTGATTGTGTTACTGAAGAAGCATCATTGGGTGGACATTTCTTACGATTATTAAACGGCTCAACACCGTCTGATCAACATCGTCGTGTCATGGATGTATCTTTAATCTTGTATGCTGAGCATGAATTCAATGCGTCTACTTTCACAGCACGTGTTTGTGCGTCAACACTATCAGATATGTTCTCTTGTGTTACTGGCGCTATTGGTACCTTACGTGGACCATTACATGGCGGCGCAAACGAAGCCGCAATGGACATGATTGAATCATTTAAATCTCCTGCTGATGCTAAAGAGCAAATGGCTGGTATGTTAGAGCGTAAAGAAAAAATCATGGGCTTTGGCCATGCAATTTACCGTACCTCTGATCCTCGTAATGTCATTATCAAAGCTTGGTCGGAAAAATTAGCGACTGAAAATGGTGATACTTCACTGTACGACATTTCTGTGGCTTGTGAAGAGTTTATGTGGGACACAAAAAAATTATTCTGTAATGCTGATTTTTTCCATGCTTCTACCTATAACTACATGGGTATTCCAACAAAGTTATTTACACCTATATTTGTATGTTCACGCTTAACGGGTTGGGCAGCACACGTAATGGAGCAAAGAGATAATAACCGTATTATTCGCCCGTCGGCTGATTATACGGGCGCCGAACCACGTAAGGTTAATGCGATCTCAGAACGGTAGGTAAGACTTGCTCTTTGCTTCTACTTCAGCGTCAGGAAATCAATACATATACTTATATGCTCAAATTTCCTTCCTCGAACTAGAAGCAAACTTTGTCGTCTAGCCTCTATGTTAGACAAGAGAAAATCGAATTTAGATATAAAGGCGAATTCATTTATTGCAGTCCGCCTTTATAGTAAAACAAAGAATATGGAATAAATGATGAATTACGATTATCGCAAACCCTTGCCTGGTTATAAAATTAATGGCTCAACAATAGACTTCTTTGATACACGAGCAGCGGTTGAAGCTATTACACCGGGAAGCTACGCAAAGCTGCCTTATACCTCTCGTGTATTAGCCGAGCAATTAGTGAGAAAGTGCGACCCAACTGCACTTACCGATTCATTAAAACAACTTATTGATGTTAAGCAAGAGCTTGATTTTCCATGGTACCCAGCGCGTGTGGTATGTCATGACATTTTAGGTCAAACGGCATTAGTTGATCTTGCAGGCCTTCGTGACGCTATTGCAGAGCAAGGTGGTGATCCATCAAAAGTTAACCCTGTTGTACCAACACAGTTAATTGTGGATCACTCTTTGGCAGTAGAAGCGCCGGGTTTTGACCCTGAAGCCTTTGATAAAAACCGCGCCATTGAAGATCGTCGAAACGAAGATCGCTTTAAGTTTATTGAGTGGACAAAGACAGCTTTTAAAAACATTGATGTCATACCTGCTGGTAACGGCATTATGCATCAAATTAATCTCGAGAAAATGTCACCGGTTATTCAAGCTCGTAATGGAGTTGCTTTCCCTGATACTTGTGTTGGTACCGATTCTCATACACCACACGTTGACGCTTTAGGTGTTATCGCGATTGGTGTTGGTGGCTTAGAAGCTGAAACCGTAATGCTGGGTCGTCCGTCTATGATGCGCTTACCTGATATTATTGGTGTTAAGTTAACGGGTAAACGTGCACCAGGTATCACAGCGACCGATATGGTACTTGCGATCACTGAATTTTTACGTAATGAAAAAGTTGTTTCAAGCTATTTAGAATTCTTCGGTGAAGGTACTAAAGATTTAACTATTGGTGACCGTGCAACTATCTCAAATATGACACCAGAGTATGGTGCATCAGCAGGCATGTTTTATATAGATGAACAAACTATTGATTACTTAAAGCTAACAGGTCGTGAGCCTGAGCAAGTTGAATTAGTGGAAACATACGCCAAACATACAGGTTTATGGGCTGATGATTTAGTTGAAGCACAATACCCACGAGTTATTGAATTTGACTTATCAATGGTATGTCGTAATTTAGCCGGTCCATCAAACCCACATCGTCGCTTAGCAACAGCTGATTTAGTGTCAAAAGACATTGCTAAAAATTTAGACGAATGTAAAGCGCAAGAAGCCAATGGTGAAATGCCAGACGGTGCAGTAATCATTGCTGCAATCACGTCTTGTACCAACACCTCTAATCCTCGCAACGTAGTTGCAGCAGGTTTAGTTGCCAAGCGTGCAAACGAGTTAGGGCTTGTACGTAAACCTTGGGTTAAGTCGTCATTTGCTCCGGGTTCAAAAGTTGCAAAGCTTTACTTAGAAGAAGCGGGTTTATTACCTGAAATGGAAAAACTTGGCTTTGGTATTGTCGGTTACGCATGTACCACGTGTAACGGTATGTCGGGGGCATTAGATCCAAAAATTCAACAAGAAATAATTGACCGCGACTTATACTCAACAGCCGTATTATCAGGTAACCGTAACTTTGATGGTCGCATTCATCCGCACGCCAAACAAGCTTTCTTGGCTTCGCCGCCTTTAGTTGTTGCTTATGCACTTGCCGGTACCATGCGTTTTGATATTGAAAAAGACGTACTTGGCCAAGACCAAAATGGTAATGATATTACCTTGAAAGATATCTGGCCATCAGATGAAGAGATTGACGCAATTGTTGCTTCGGCAGTAAAGCCTGAGCAATTTAAAAAAATCTACACACCTATGTTTGATTTAGGTGCATTTGAGCCAGCTGAAAGCCCATTATACGACTGGGATCTTAAGAGTACTTATATCCGTCGTCCTCCTTATTGGGAAGGCGCATTAGCGGGCGAACGTACCATGAAAGGGATGCGTCCATTAGCAGTGCTTGGTGACAACATCACTACCGATCATTTATCGCCAAGCAACGCTATTCAGTTAAACAGTGCTTCAGGTGCATACCTTGATAAAATGGGTGTTCCACACGAAGACTTTAACTCATACGCAACTCACCGTGGCGATCATGAAACAACACAACGTGCCACATTCGCTAATCCGAAATTGTTCAATGAAATGTGTCGTGATGATAATGGCAAAGTTAAACAAGGTTCACTTGCCCGTATCGAGCCTGAAGGAACTGAGTCTCGTATGTGGGAAGCTATCGAAACTTACATGGAACGCAAACAGCCATTAATCATCATTGCTGGTGCTGATTACGGTCAAGGTTCATCACGTGACTGGGCAGCAAAAGGTGTTCGTTTAGCAGGTGTTGAAGTGATTGTTTCAGAAGGTTTTGAGCGTATTCACCGTACTAACTTAATTGGTATGGGGGTTTTACCGCTTGAATTTACCCAGGGTGACACACGTAATACTTACGGCATTGACGGTACTGAAACTTATGACGTAATCGGTACTACAGCACCAAGTGGTGCCATGACAGTTGTAATGACACGTAAAAATGGTGAAATTGTTGAGATTCCTGTGAAGTGTCGTTTAGATACTGCTGAAGAAGTTACTGTATATAACGGCGGTGGGGTTTTACAAAAGTTTGCCACAGATTTCCTTAAATCTAACGTATAACTAGTTATTTTATTTGATAGCTTCGTTGAAGGTGCTCATTGACGTTCGTCAACTCCGCGCCTTCGCCTTGCTCTAAAATTAAATTCCTACGCTCTACGTGAATTTATCTGATTTGTAAAATGGCACATTGTTCTTAAAAGATAATGTGCCATTTTTCTTAAGAAAACATAAAAGGAGAGAGCAAATGGCTTTCGTACCTCAAGTAAAGATTCCAGCCACGTATATTCGTGGTGGCACATCAAAAGGTGTGTTTTTTAATTTAACTGACTTGCCTGAACGTTGTCAGGTGCCGGGTGAAGCACGCGATAATATGCTTTTACGCGTAATTGGCTCGCCAGATCCATACGGTAAACAAACCGATGGTATGGGCGGTGCTACTTCAAGCACCAGTAAAACAGTTATTCTTGCTAAAGCGACAGTTGCAGATCATGATGTTGATTATTTGTTTGGCCAAGTGGCTATTGATAAAGCCTTTGTTGATTGGTCAGGCAATTGTGGCAACTTAACTGCTGCTGTTGGCTCATTTGCCATCAGTAATGGCTTAGTTGAAGCGAGCCGAGTTCCTGAGAATGGCATTTGTGTTGTTCGTTTATGGCAAAAAAACATCTCGAAAACCATTGTTGCCCATGTACCAATAACCAATGGCGAAGTACAAGAAACCGGCGACTTTGAGCTTGACGGCGTGACCTTTCCTGCCGCAGAAGTGCAAGTTGACTTTGTTGCGCCCGTTGACCCTTCAGAAGCGATGTTTCCAACCGGTAACGTAGTTGATGAATTAGCAGTGCCAACCCATATTTCCGAAACAGGTAGTTTGGCTGTTACTATGATCAGCGCGGGTATTCCAACTATTTTCTTAAATGCTGAAGATATTGGTTACACGGGAACCGAATTACAAGATGCGATTAATAATGACGAAGCGGCACTTGCTCGCTTTGAGACTATTCGTGCTTATGGCGCAGTAAAAATGGGCTTAATCAAAGATATTAGCGAAGCAGCAGGTCGTCAACATACACCCAAAGTAGCTTTTGTTACTACTGCGCAAGAATATGTATCTTCAAGTGGTAAAGCGATAGCGTCAAATGAAATTGATTTACACGTGCGCGCTTTATCTATGGGGAAACTACACCATGCCATGATGGGCACGGCTGCAGTAGCCATTGGCACTGCTGCGGCTATTCCTGGCACTTTAGTTGCTCTTGCCGCAGGCATAACTGCGGATGGTGATGGACCTAAATCAGTAACCTTTGGTCACCCGTCAGGAACATTAAAGGTCGGTGCTGAAGCTGAAAAAGTTAATGATGCTTGGACTGTAAAAAAAGTAAGTATGAGCCGAAGTGCTCGCGTATTAATGGAAGGTTGGGTACGTATCCCAGGTGACTCTTTTTAAGCCGGTTTAACGTTCTATAATACTCACTTGTTGCAGAAGTAGTGAAAATTTAAGCGCGAATAGCTAGTTATAGTGTTCGCGCTTTTTGTTAACTATGTTTTGTACACAGAATAAAAACAAGCAAAGTGTCTTTTTAGCCATTATTATAGAAATATTCTAAGTGACTTTAAGCCTAATTGGCTTGAATATGTTGATTAATAATTTAATTAAGGCCTGATATGCGTTCAATACTTTTATTTTTGATTTGTCTAACGTCATTTAACGTTAGTGCGAATGATATCATTTTCCCTGAAAATATTACTGTACTCAGTGTTAATGGTATTGAGCAATCAAACAATTTTTTTGCTCGAGAAACCCAGATTGAATTTTCTACTGGAAATCAAGTTGTCGTACTAAAGTATCAAGATTTAATTGAAGGTGACGATGACCACACGAATGTTAAATCTAAGCCATTTGTGGTGCTATTTACCTTAAGTGAATCATTGAACGCCAAAGATAAAATTATGGTCGTTACCCCGAGTATAGAGGAGTTGAGCCAAGCAAAAGCGTTTGCTAAAAATCCTATAGTTAAATTATTAATGGGAAATGGAGAAGAAATCGCTAGTGTTAATCAATCTTTAATCAAATTTAATGCACAAGGTCAGTTTGCAAAACTGGCCCATAATAATCAATCAGCAAAGTTAAATGACAGTGTTATTGCGAATAACCAAACAAGCAATATGCATAATATGTTCAAGGAAAAGTGCCCTTATAATGGGCAGCAAGCACATAATGTATCAAACATTGGGCGATTAAAGTGCTTATGGAACAAAGCTAGTAAAGCTGAGAAAGAGGCTTTCATCTATTATGTTTTGGCTGATCAACAATCAGTTATACAAACGTTGAAAAAGGACAAATAGGAGCACGCAATGCGTTTAGTTATTATTTTATTAATATTGTTTAACTCGATGGCTTATGGTGAAAGTTATCAACAACTATCAACTGTAAATGGTGTAGAAGTAATAGGTTTTGGGCAGGCAAATGTACAAACATCAACTCATTTGCTTGATGTTGTAGTTAGTGAGCGCAGTGGTAGTGCGATAAAAGCAAGTCAAAGCATCGAATACAAAACAAAGTTGATTAACCAATTTGTCGATAAAAACGTTAATAGTATAAAAATTAACTCTATCAGCTCGCTGACATTAAACATGAATTACCCAAGTTTAAACAACACCATTGATGATGTGGATTTTTTCACTAAGCTACCCAATAAACGAGCAGTGAAAATTAACACTAAACTACCCCCTGAACACAATGGTAATGGGTACAAAAGTAATACTAATAATGCGGTAATCGAAGCAAGTTTGCATATGGTGATTAGGGTTACTGACATTGATGCATACCAACGCTTAATTGATTACTTAATGAAGGTTGGCGTAAATGATGTACAAACGATGGGTATTTCTCGAGTAGAGCATCAAATGCTATACCAGCAAGCACTTAATAATGCCTTGGCAGATGCCAAGTTTAAAGCCAAAAAAATGGTTAATCACCTTGATATTTCCTTAGCTGAAGTGATTGCCGTGCAAGAAATGAATGTCGAAAAAAGTTATTTTTATGATGAAGCAGATAAATTGAAAAATTACGCCCATAATGAACAACAAAGTGACGAACGAGTAGTAAATGCGCAGGTAAAGGTTATATTTGCCATTAAACCGCGCTAAATTCGTCATATAATTACGATTTGTAGTCGATAGCACTTTAATTTATTGTGCTATCGAGGTATGTTATGCGCTTTTATCTTTGGCAGTATTATTAATGACTAAAAATACCTTTTATCAAGAATTATACACTCAAGTAGAAGCGTTAATTAGCGATGAATCGGACGTAATTGCCAATATGGCAAACGTGAGTGCTTTATTATTTGAACAATTAACACAAGTTAATTGGGTAGGTTTCTATCGTTTGGTCGATAATGAACTTGTACTTGGACCATTTCAAGGTAAAGTTGCCTGTATTCGTATACCCGTTGGTCGTGGCGTTTGTGGTACTGCTGCGGGTGATAACGTGACTCAACGTATTGACGATGTGCATGCGTTTGATGGTCATATTGCCTGTGATGCAACGAGCAACGCAGAGATTGTTATTCCTGTTACATTAAATGGCAAAGTAATGGCGGTACTTGATATCGACAGCACAGCATTTAATCGGTTTGATAGTGATGACCAAGTGGGCTTAGAAAAGATAATTAGTTTATTTGAAAATATCATGATCAAGCATGGCGTGGTAAACTAATGAAAGAGATTGTTGTCATTCATGACTATTTAGTCTCAGAAGCCGTAGTAGGTGACTGGGAAGGTCAAGAAGAGATTGTTGCTGAGCGTATCAACGAAATTTATCATACCGTTTATGACTTAGCAGAAGAAGATATTGCGCCAGAGATTTTAGAGCAGTTGCTTGCTTTGGTGTGGGATACGTGGATAGGGCAAGAAGCCTTAGCCGAAATTGAAAGTGAAGATATTTATGATTGGTGCCGACATTTGTTGGAAAATCGAGAGCAATATCTTTCAGAACAGAGCTAAAAATTTTTAAAAGTTGTATTTATGGAATCTAAAACAGAAAGTGAAGTAAAAGTAGCCGCGGAAGCACCTGTAGAAACAACAGAAAGTGCCGAAGTTGAAGTGAAACGTATTAGCACTAAGGAAATTATTGCTTATTTAGCTGAAAAATTTCCTGCTTGTTTTTCAACAGAAGGTCATGCAAAACCACTTAAAATTGGTATTTTTCAAGATCTTGCTGAAAAATTAGCTGAAGACGAAACTGTGAGCAAAACACGTTTACGTCAAGCGTTAAGGCATTACACTAGCAGCTGGCGTTATTTGAAAGCTATCAAAATGGGTAGTTTTCGAATTGACATCGATGGTAATGACTCTGCAGAGATCGATCAGGAACAAGCTGATTATGCGAGCAAAACCTTAAAAGAAAGCCAAGAAAAGTTTGGTAACAAAAACGGTAAAGATAAAGTTGCGAAAAAACCTTATAAAGGCAATGCTAATAAGGGAACTAAACCTGTAAAGAAAGACTCTACAGATAATAGTCGCAAAGAAAAGTTTAATGCTGTTAAGTCAGCTAAACGTGCACCGAAAGCCGTTGTTAAGCTTAAACCTGTCGAAACAAGTAATGTTGTTGTAGGCAAACATATCAAAGTACAGCTTGGACAGTCATCAATGGATGCTGTGATTACTGAAGTTTCAGGTAATGATGTTAGCGTACAATTAAACTCTGGTATGGTTGTTAAAACACAAGTTAAAAATATATTTACTGAATAAATTTGGAGTATGTGTATGCATAAATTTTGTCGTATAGCTATTGCAGTATCATTATCAATTTCCGGTTTAACGGCATTTGCCGAAACCAAGGAAGAAAATGTAAATCTTCCGATACTGGCTCCAGAGAGCCAACATGCAACGTCAACAAAGCGAATTACGGCACAATTTACCCGTGCACACTACAAGCAAATTAAAATAGACGATATATTATCAGAGCAAATTTTTGATCGTTATATTAAGCAGCTTGATTACGCACGTAATGTATTTCTTGCTGCTGATGTTCAAAGTTTTGAACAGTATCGCGATGATTTTGATACCGTTATTGCTCGTGGTAAATTAGATATTGCTTATAAAATCTATAACCTGAATTTACAACGCCGCTTGGAACGTTATGAATTTGCGTTAAGTCTATTGGAAAATAAAGACCCGTTTAATTTCGAACTTGAAGAGTCGTATAACTTTGACCGTGAAGATGCCAAACGTGCCGCATCTGTTGATGAGCTAAACGAACTATGGCTTAAAAAGGTTAAATATGACGCGCTAAACTTAACGTTAGCGGGTAAAGAGTGGCCTAAAATTCAAGAAGTGCTGGGCAAACGTTACCGTTATGCTATTAAACGCTTGAAGCAAAGTGAAAGTGAAGATGTTTTTCAAGTGGTAATGAACAGCTTCGCTCGTGTTGTAGAACCTCATACTTCATATTTATCACCACGAAATGCTGAACGTTTCCAAATGGAAATGAATTTATCACTAGAAGGTATTGGTGCAGTATTACGTGCTGAAGAAGACTATACCGTTATTCAAAGTGTAGTTTCTGGCGGTCCTGCGGATAAATCAAACGAATTAAAGCCTAAAGATCGTATTGTTGGCGTATCACAAGACAACAAAGATTTTGTTGATGTGATCGGCTGGCGTCTTGATGATGTTGTTGAATTAATTAAAGGTCCAAAAGGCAGCAAGGTGCGTTTACAAGTACTTGGTGCTGAGTCTGAAGATGACAGCAGCATTAAAGTGGTATCAATTGTTCGTGACACCATTAAGCTTGAAGACCGTGCTGCTAAATCAGAAGTATATTTTGATAAGAAGGGTGATGAGAATAGTAAAAAATTAGGTGTTATAACCATTCCTAGTTTTTACAACAACCTTTCACGCGATGTTAAATTAGAAATCGCTAAGCTTAAAGAAGACAACGTAGAAGGCATTATTGTCGACTTACGTGGTAATGGTGGTGGTTCATTAACTGAAGCAACACTATTAACCGGCTTATTTATTGATAAAGGTCCCGTAGTACAAGTACGTGACGGAGCGAATCGAGTACAAGTAAACAGCGATAAAGATGGCGTTAGTTTTTATGATGGGCCATTAACCGTAATGGTTGATCGTTACAGCGCTTCAGCTTCAGAGATATTCTCTGCGGCGATTCAAGATTATGGTCGTGGCGTTATCGTTGGCGAACATACCTTTGGTAAAGGGACAGTTCAGCAGCATCGTGGTCTAGGTCGTGTGTATGACTTATATGATAACCCATTCGGTAGCATTCAGTTTACTATCGCAAAATTTTACCGCATTAATGGTGGCAGCACGCAGCACCGTGGAGTATTACCCGATATCGAATTTCCTTCTGCTGTAGATCCAGCTGACTGGGGCGAAAGTAAAGAAGAAAATGCTTTGCCATGGGATCAAATTCCAAAAGCTCGCTATAACAAACTTAATGATATTAGCCAGGACTTAAGCTACTTAAATTCATTACATAGCTCTCGCGTTAAAGAAAACCAAGAGTTTAATTATTTATTATCTGATATCGCAGAATACAAAACCGAAAAAGACGATAAAACAATTTCGCTGAACCTAGTGCAAAGAAAAGCGAAAAGAGAAGAGCGTAAAGCGAAACAGTTAAAACGTGCTAATGAACGTTTGGTCTTAATGGGTAAAGAAAAAGTAACTGATTTAGAAGATTTACCTGATGATTTAGAAGCGTTAGATCCATTTTTAGATGAAACCGCTAAAATCACTTTTGATTTAGTTTCATTAGGTAAAGTTGCAAAAAAATAAATTGATTTCATGCGATTAATAAAAAGCCACCTAAGGGTGGCTTTTTATTGCGTTAACTATAAAAACTGTTAATATTTTTTAATTACAATTGCTGCATAATTATTCTTGTATACCTTGTAAATAAAGGGCTGCTTAGTTGTTAATCGAAAGATAAAACTTGCACTATGTGCCAACAGTCGGCATGTTAACTAGCACAAAAACATAATCACTATAATAACTAAGATAATAAGGTGTAAATTTATCTATGTCTGATCCTCATTCATTACGACAACCGTCAATGCTCGATGCGTCTATTCCAATTGTTGCGTTAATTGCCATGTTGGCGGCAGCCGTTACTTTTTTTGGCGATAACTCTTCTTACGGACCAAATCAGATAGCTTTACTTGCGAGTATGGGTATAGCCATCATTATTGGCCTGAAAAATGGTGCTACTTGGGTCGAAATCGATAAAGCGATTGTTAAAGGTATTTCATTGTCTTTAAGCGCAATTTTGATTCTCTTGTCAGTTGGCGCGTTAATAGGTACTTGGTTATTGTCTGGCACTGTGCCAACTATGATCTACTATGGCTTAAAAATATTAGACCCAACATGGTTTTATGCTGCTTCATGTATTATTTGTGGCGTTGTTGCCATGAGTATCGGTAGTTCATGGACGACGGCAGCAACCATAGGTGTGGCGTTACTTGGTATAGCTCAAGGCTTAGGTCTTTCACCAGAAATAACTGCAGGTGCAGTCATCTCTGGTGCCTATTTTGGTGATAAAATTTCACCGTTATCTGAAACAACGAACTTGGCACCAGCAGTTGCTGGTAGTGAGTTGTTTGCCCATATTCGTTATATGCTATGGACAACCGTTCCTTCTATTATTACTGCGTTAATCTTATTTGTTATTTTAGGATTAACTGAAACAGCCACGGCTAGCGACAATTCTATTGCTGTATTGAATGACCAGCTTGCCAGTCAGTTCCATCTTAGTATTTTTAACCTTATACCCTTAGTCGTATTATTGGGCTTGGCAATTAAAAAGGTGCCAGCGTTCCCTGCTGTATCTATTGGTGCATTAATGGGAGCACTTTGGGCGATACTTTTCCAGCAAGACTTAATTGCACGTTTATCGGCTGATGGTTTAGATGCAATGACTGCCAATGTAACGGTAGTTTGGAGCGCGTTTTATGACGGTGTAGCGATTGAAACGGGTAATGATGAACTGAATAAGCTACTTAGTGGCGGCGGCATGGCAAGTATGTTGAATACCATTTGGCTTATTATGTGTGCTTTAAGTTTTGGTGCCGTTTTAGAGCATTTAGGTATGCTGCGTAAATTTGTTAATGTCATATTAAAGTCGGCTAAATCTACTGGTAGCTTAATAGCCAGCACAGTTTGTACTTGTATTGGTACTAACTTAATTACTGCTGACCAATATATGTCAATTGTAATGCCAGGTCGTATGTATAAAGAAGAATACCAACGTCGTGGTTTAGACCCTGTAGTCTTAAGTAGAACATTAGAAGATTCGGGAACTATTACTTCGCCGCTTATCCCATGGAATACCTGTGGTGCTTATATGTACGGCGTATTATTGGTTAATCCATTTGACTATATTTTTTACTGTTTCTTTAACTTGATCAATCCAATATTAGCGGTTGTTTACGGTTTCATTGGCTTTAAAATTAAAAAAATAGTGACAAATAAATAAAATATTTTCAAAATTAATAAATATTCATAAAGCCTGTTTACCACAGGCTTTTTAATTTCTATTATTGCTGTTCTGTTGCAATAATAATTAAAGTACCTTGTTAAGGATTTTCATGAGTGATTTTACCCCGCGCTATTTGGCTGACTACAGCGAATCAAATTTTTCTATTTCCACGGTTGAATTAACCTTTGAGCTTAACGAGCAAAAAACTCGTGTTATTAATCGAATGCAGATCTCGCAGGAACAGCCCAATGATGCACCTTTAATTTTAGATGGTGAGCATTTAAAGTTATTATCAGTGTCATTGAATAAAGCGGTATTAAGCGATGATGATTATCAAGTCAATGATACGTCACTTACCATCAATGTAGCTGATGCTGATTTTTTATTAGAAATAGTGACGGAGTTAAACCCTGTTGAAAATACAGCGCTTGAAGGTTTATTTAAGTCAGGTGATGCCTATTGCACGCAATGTGAAGCAGAAGGTTTTAGACGTATAAGCTACTACCTTGATCGTCCTGATGTTATGGCAACGTTCACCACTAAAGTTATTGCTGATAAAGCAGAATTCCCTTACTTATTATCTAATGGCAATAAAGTGGCAGCAGGCGATTTAGCCAATGGTCAGCACTTTGTTCAATGGCATGACCCTTTTCCGAAACCTAGCTACTTATTTGCTCTCGTTGCAGGTGATTTTGATGTATTAACGGATAGTTTTCGTACTTGTTCAGCACGAGATGTTGCTTTAGAAATATTTGTTGATAAAGGTAACCTTGATAAAGCCCATCATGCGATGGCGTCGTTAAAGCATTCTATGGTATGGGACGAAGAAACCTTTGGTTTAGAGTATGACCTCGATATTTATATGATTGTTGCTGTCGACTTTTTTAATATGGGCGCAATGGAAAATAAAGGGCTAAATGTATTTAATAGCAAGTTTGTTTTAGCGGATGAAAAAAGCGCTACTGATACCGACTACTTTAATGTTGAAGCGGTTATCGCTCATGAGTATTTTCATAACTGGACAGGCAACCGAGTAACTTGTCGAGATTGGTTTCAATTGAGCCTAAAAGAAGGATTAACGGTTTTTCGTGACCAACAGTTTAGTGCTGACATGCATTCTGCTGCTGTTACTCGTATTCAAAATGTTCGAGTATTACGTTCGATGCAGTTTGCTGAAGATGCCGGACCAATGGCTCATCCAATAAGACCAGAAAAAGTCTTGGAAATGAACAACTTTTACACCTTAACTGTATATGAAAAGGGCGCAGAAGTTATTCGTATGATCCATACGCTATTAGGAGCTGAAAAATTCAGAAAAGGTATTGACCTTTATTTTGAACGTTTTGATGGCATGGCAGTGACGTGTGATGATTTTATCAATGCCATGGCTGATGCCTCGGCTGTCGATTTAACGAAATTTAAAGGCTGGTATGAACAAGCGGGCACACCTCAACTTAATGTTGAAGAAAGCTTTGATGCTGATACCAATACCTATCAAGTATCAATCGCGCAGAGTAATGGTGAAAACACGGCATTGCATATCCCTATTGGTATTGAGCTTATTAGTGTTGAATCGAAAAAAAGTACAGCGCATTTATTGCAATTATCTGAGCAAAAGCAAACTTGGTCATTTCATGGCTTTGCTTGCAAACCCGTATTGGCATTACTAACTGGCTTTACCGCACCAGTAAAAAGTCAACTTTCACAGTCTGATCAAGACTTAGAAACCATCATGAACCATGCTGATGATGAATTCTGTCGATGGGATGCAGGCCAAACGTTATTATCAACTTACATTAAACGAGTTATGGCAGAGCCTGAATTAACGTTGCCACGTAACTTGATTGATGCGGTTCGAAATATACTTCATAGCGATGCTTCTGCGGCATTCAAAGCTGAGCAATTAACTTTACCTAGTTTTAGCGAGTTAGCTGACAGTATTGAAGAAGTAGACCCAATAGCTTTGTTAGACGCTATTGATAAAGTGAAAGTCGCTTTAGCCAATGAGCTAGAAACATCGTTTTTACAGCACTATCAGCAAAATCTTCAACAAGAGTTTGCTAATGATGGCAAAGCTATTGGCCAACGCGCGTTAAAAAATATCTGTTTGTCTTATTTGACAACGTTAGCACCGCAACAGATCCTATTAGCTGAGCAATATCAAAATGCTAACAATATGACTGACAGTCTAGCAGCGTTAAATAGTGCAGCTAGAACCAATGCTGATAGTTTCGCCACTATGATGGCTGATTTTGAACAAAAATGGAGCTCTACAGCACTAGTTATGGACAAGTGGTTTTCCATTCAAGCGAGTGTGTGTGATGAAAGTATCTATGCCAATTTGGCAAAATTAATTAAACATCCATTATTTACGTTAAATAATCCAAACAGAGCTCGGTCATTGATTGGTGCGTTTACCATGAATAATCCGCGCTATTTTCATTGTAGCAGTGGGCGAGGTTATCAATTTTTAATAGACCAAATAACACTACTTAATACTATCAACCCACAAGTGGCATCTCGAATGATAACGCCATTAATTCAGTTTTCTTCATTGGATCAAAAGCGACAAGAGATGATTAAAACTTTACTTGTTGATTTATCTAAACAAGAAAACTTATCAAAAGATTTAAAAGAAAAGTTAGATGCCGCATTGGCAGGTTAGGGTAGCGTAATGAAATATTATTTTGGTATTAATATGACGAGCCAGGAATATTTGCCTTATTACCAAGGAAAAGCTCAAAGTATTATTGTTGTTTCTAACGAAGGCGTAAGGGTAGAATTCCCAGCGATGCATTTGCGAAATTATTTAACGGCAAGTGGCATTAGAGGGCAATTTTGCTTGCAAACACGAGATAATAAATTTTTATCTTTGCAAAAAATCGCATGATTAGAGTCTTTGCTTTAAACAGTGGTCAGACCATTATTTTTAAAATGTAATGTTTTGTAGATGCTATTACGGCTGTTAATACAGTTAACTATTTGCAGCTTTCTCTCTATTTTAAAAGCCCGTTTAAAACAAGCGTTTTAAACGGGCTTTTCTTCTCATCAGATGACTTCGTTCAAGTCTTTAAAATAAAGGGCTTTAACTGATGTTTTAGCACTTGCCTCAGTGTAGAAATGATGTAATTATTGTTTCATACCATTTACGTGGATATATAAAAATAAAAATGCAGTATCGCATCTGGGGAGATAACAAATGAAACAAAAGCTTCGCAACGGTTTTTACAAAAAGCCACTGGCTCTGAGTATTGCCGCCGCTATGATGACACTAGCAGGTGCTAGTGCTCAGGCAAAAAACTTTGAGTTAGGAAAGTTCGATATCAGTTTCGATTCAACATTTTCAGCAGGCACAAGTTGGCGTGTGGAAGATCGTAATTGGAATGACAATGTTGGTAAGTCAAACAATGTTAATAATGGCTTTAATTTTAGTCAGTATCACCCAATTTTAAATGTTAACCCTGATGCAGCTACTGTATGGAATGGCGCTGGTAGTTATTCTACTAACGGTGATAACGGTAATTTGAATTTTGATGCCAATGAAAGTTTCTCAAAATTAATCAAAGGCTCTCACGAGCTAGATGTACGCTACGAAAACTTAGGTTTTTTTGCTCGTGGTATGTATTTTTATGATTTTGAAATGATGGATAGTGACCGTGCATGGACAAATCCTCATTCTGGTAAAGTTAACGACCCATGTCGTGATGATGAAGCTCGCGACCAAATTTGTCGTGACATTCGTTTGTTAGATGCGTTTGTTTATGGTGATTTTGATATTGGCGAAATGCCTTTTTCAGTGCGTGTTGGTCAACAAGTTATTAGCTGGGGAGAAAGTACGTTAATCTCTCACGGTATTAGTGAATTAAACCCGGTAGATATTGCTCGTTTGAAAGCACCCGGTGCTGAATTAAAAGAAGCATTTATTCCTTTTGGTGCTGTTTGGGCGTCTTTAGGTGTAACAGAGAATTTTAACGTTGAAATGTTTTACCAATACAGCTGGGAAAAAACAGTATTACCAGCGCCAGGTAGCTACTTTTCAACCAATGACTTTGCCGGCGACGGTGGTCAATTTAATAATGTACAACTTAATTTCGCGAGTAATCCAGATATGGATTTAGACTCGCTTATTACAGATTTAAATGCATTAAGAGCACAAATTCTAAATGGCAATGTAGCAATGGCCGATGCAGGTAGTGCTTATGTTGGTGGTTTCCCAACTAAATTAACATTACGTGAAGCTGGTGCAGAAAACGAACCAGAAAACGGTGGTCAATATGGTTTGCGTTTGTCATGGTTCTTACCTGAGCTAAACGATACGGAAATTAGTTTATACCACATGAATTACCATAGCCGCCGTCCGGTATTCTCTGGAATAACGGCTGATTTTAGTGCTGCAGCGTTACAACATGACGTTGGTATGCTTGCAACAACAGATATCACCTACGATAACTATACTGACTTAAAAGCCTTTTCTCGTGTAGAGCTTGATTACATCGAAGATATAAAGCTTTATGCCTTAAGCTTTAATACGGCAATTGGCGAAACATCAGTGGCAGGTGAAATTAGCTACCGTCAAGACGAACCACTACAAATTGATGATGTTGAATTACTATTTGCAGCAATGCCTCAACAGTTAGCTAATGACTTAGGTCGTGACGAATTAGACGGTGTATCTCAGATGCCTGTTTTCCCTGGTGGCTCTCGTGCGAATGGTTTCATTTTGTCTGATACATTACAGGCACAAGTTACTTTAACTAATTTATGGGGTCCTACACTTTGGGCTAGTCAGTTTACTACTTTACTTGAGGTTGGTGGTATTGATATTCGCGATATGCCTGATCAAGACGTATTGCGCTTAAATGGCCCAGGTACTGCAAGAAATGGTGGCATTGCAGGTAAAGAAGGTTTAGAAATTGCGTTACAAGATGGCGTTGAAACGAACCCATTTCCAAGTGCTTTTGCTTGGGGCTACCGTTTCGTTGCCAAGTTAGACTACAATAACGTACTTGCTGGTATTAACGTTTCACCGAAAGTTGTTTTTTCACATGACGTTAACGGTATAACGCCAGACCCATTATTTTTATTCGTAGAAGATAGAAAATCTATGTCATTAGGTCTTAGCTTTGACTATCAAAGCCGTTGGTCTGCTGACTTAAACTACAATAGTTTCTTCGGTGGTGTGGGTACAACTAACCAAATGGAAGATCGTGATTACGTGTCTTTTAACATTAAGTATTCGATTTAAGACAAGTTTGAGGATTATTGTCATGAGAAAGTTATTAAAAAATTCGCTAAAAAAGGCAACGCTTGTTTCAATAGCGGTGACTGTAGTATTAGCGTCAACGACGGCTTCAGCTAAAATTAGCTCGCAAGAAGCTGGTAAACTTGCAAAAGAATTAACGCCGTTTGGTGCTGTACGCGCTGCGAATGCAGACGGGTCAATTCCTGAATGGACTGGTGGTATTACGTCAGCTCCTGCCGGTTATACGGTCGGTGATCATCATATTGACCCATTTACGGGTGATAAGGTGCTTTATACGATTACTGCTAAAAATGTGGCGGAATATAAAGACGTATTAACACCTGGTCAAGTTAAGTTATTTGAAACTTACCCTGATACTTATAAAATGGACGTATATCAGTCACGTCGTTCTGCTTCTTATCCAGAGCATGTTTATCAGGCTACACTTGATAACGCCACAAGAGCTGAATTAGTTGAAGGTGGTAACGGTATTGTTCAAGCAGCAATTGGCGTTCCATTTCCAGTGCCAAAAGATGGTTTAGAGGCAATTTGGAACCATATTTTACGCTATCGCGGTGAAAAAATTGTTCGTGAAGGTGGCCAAGCAGCACCTACAGCTTCTGGTGATTACACTTACATGGGCTTTGATGATCAATTATTGATCCCATACGGTGTTAAAGGTGTAAAAGCTGAAGACTTACAAAAGACCAATATTTTGTTTAAGTTTAAACAAAAGGTTACAGAGCCTGCTCGTTTAGCCGGTACAGCATTATTAGTTCATGAAACGATGGACCAAATAAAAACACCTCGTCAAGCGTGGACATATAACACCGGTCAACGTCGTGTTCGCCGTGCGCCTAATGTTGCATATGACGCACCAGGTACAGCGTCAGATGGTTTAAGAACGACTGATGATTTCGATATGTTCAACGGTGCTCCGAATCGTTACACATGGACACTTAAAGGCAAGCAGGAATTATTGATCCCTTATAATGATTACCGTTTGCATAGCAACGATTTAAAATATGACCAAATTTTGCAACCAGGTCATATTAATCCTAATTTAGTGCGTTATGAAAAGCACCGTGTTTGGGTTGTCGAAGCTAACTTGAAATCAGATACTCGTCATACTTATAAAAAACGTGTTTTCTACATCGACGAAGATAGCTGGCAAGTAGCCGTTACGGATATTTATGATAACCGTGACGAGTTATATCGTGTTGGTGTTGCTCATGGTATTAATTACTATGAAGTGCCTACGCAATGGTCAACACTAGAAGTGTTTCACGATTTACAGTCACGTCGCTATATTGCAATGGGCTTAGATAATGAAGCGAAGATGTACGACTTCTCAGCAGAACTAAAAGATGTAAACTTTACCTCTTCAGCTTTGCGTCGTGAAGGTCGAAGATAGATAGTTGAACTAAAGAAACGGCTGGCAAGTGCTAGCCGTTTTTGTTTAAAGTATTCAAATAATTAAAAATTTTCTTTCCTAGGTTTCTTAGCTAAGCTAAAAAGACTTAGACTTTTATGATATTGATGCGCATTTATAGCGTTAAACTTTCCTAAACATCGATATCTTACATAGAGGCTTGGCCTCAAAGGTAAAAATTCATGGAGTTAATAGCCTAAATTATGCGTCTTCTCGTTATTTTAATCAGCTTTCTTTGTATCAATACTATTTACGCTCAACCGCTTAATGCGAGGCAAGCGCCACTCGCTAGCCAGTCGTTATTGCTCGACATCACCAAAATACAGCAATCAAAATTAATTGCAGTTGGTGAACGCGGTCATATTCTTTTATCTTCTAATGGTGTGCAATGGAAACAAGCAAGCGTGCCAGTGCAATCAACCTTAACTGCCGTGTATTTTATTGATGAAAATAATGGTTGGGCAGTTGGCCATGACGCTACTATATTAGCCTCTACAGATGGCGGCCTAACATGGCAAATTCAGCAACACTTACCGCAAGTAGAAAAACCGCTTTTGGATGTACTATTTACTGATAAAAACAATGGTGTTGCAATTGGTGCCTATGGTCTTTTTTATCGAACCATCGATGGCGGACAGCATTGGACTATTGAATATCACAATGAGTTTCTTTTTCCGGAAGATCAGGAATATTTAGCTGAACTAAAACTACAAGATGAAGAAGCTTATTTAGATGAGCAAAGCAGCATTTTACCGCATTTTAATCGTATTGTTGATGATGGACGAACGCTATATATCGTTGGTGAAATTGGTTTAATTGCCAAGAGTAATGACTTTGGTGTTACTTGGGAGAAGCTTGAGGAAATATATACAGGATCGTTTTACGACATTAAGCGCACACAAGTAGGTAATCTTTTAGTGGTTGGGCTTCGCGGCAATATATTCCGTAGCTTGAGAAACGGCACTCCATGGCAAGCAAGTGACAGTAAAGTAACTGCACTACTGAGTAGCATTGTGTTATCAAATGATGACCGTATTTTTGTGCTTGGCAACAATGGCGTTTTATTAGAAAGCCGAGATGATGGTGTCACGTTTATCGATCATCTACAAAAAGATGGTAAAGCACTGATTAATGGTGTTTGGTTTAACGATAAAATAATTGCCGTCTCAGAAGTTGGCATCAAAACTATTAACGTAACGAAGTAACGCTCATGAAATTGAATTCTTTTATAAATGTTGTTGAAGCAACACTTTTCCGTCGCCGTTTAATGGTGTTGATATTTTTTGTCATTGCTAGTGTATTTTTGTTGTTTCAAGCAACTCAAATTAAGCTCGATGCCGCTTTTGAAAAACACATTCCGCTTAACCATAGTTATATGAAAACCTATTTGAAGCACCGAGAAAATTTTGGTGGCGCAAATAACGTTTTAATTTCTGTCTGTGATAGCAGTGAAGATATTTTTAATCCAGAGTTTTTTACAGCATTAAAAGGTGTGCACGATAAATTATTCTTTATTCCTGGCGTTGATCGTATCCAAGTTAAATCTTTGTTTTCACCAAGCACGCGTTTTGTTGAAATAGTTGAAGATGGTTTTGCTGGTGGTCCGGTTATTCCCGCTAATTTTAAGCCAGATGAGCGAGGGTTAGCCATAGTAAAAGGTAATATTGAAAAAGCTGGCATAGTGGGCAGTATTGTTGCTGATGATTATAGCTGTTCAATGGTGAAAACATCGTTGATGGAAATTGACCCTAATACTGGCGAAAAGCTCGATAGTATTGTGCTTGCAGAGCAATTTGAAAACGATATTCGTGGTGAATTTGAGAAAGGCAATATTTCTGTTCACATTATCGGTTTTACAAAAATGGTTGGTGATGTAGCGCAAGGTGCTAAAGGGGTAGTAACTTTTTTCGGTATTGCGATAGCGATCACAACCCTGATGGTATTTTGGTTTTGTCGCTCTATTGCATTAACGGTATTACCTATTACTTGTTCGTTAATTGCCGTTGTTTGGCAATTAGGCATGCTATCAACTATTGGTTTCGGTTTAGATCCAATGTCAATTTTAGTGCCGTTTTTAGTCTTTGCTATTGGCGTTAGTCATGGCGTACAAATGATTAACTCGGTCTCGAAAATGGTTAACAAAGGGAAGACCAGTAAAGAAGCTGCACAATTAAGTTTTAGAATATTATTGGTGCCGGGTGGCATAGCCTTGTTATCAGATACTGTCGGTTTTATGACCTTGTTATCTATCGATATTGGCATTATTCGTGAGCTAGCTATTACAGCATCGCTTGGTGTTGCCATGATCATTTTAACTAACTTGGTATTGTTACCATTATTAGTTTCTTATATTCATGTTCCTAGAAATGAGAAAGATGATAGCGATAAAAGCAAACTCTCACACCAAAATAAAAACACGATAGAAAAGGGCGAAGGTGTTTGGCATTTTATGTCTGCTTTTGCAACACGAAAAGTTGCATTAGTAATATTAGTTGCTACTGCGATATTGTATGCAGTGGGTTATCAGAAAGCACAAGAGATGAAAATTGGAGAATTACACGCAGGTGCACCATCACTGCATGAAACTTCACGCTATAACCAAGATACATTCTTGATCACCGATAAATATGCCATCAGCGTTGATTACATGTCAGTGATTATTGAAACCACTGCCGATGCTTGTACGTATTACGAGCATATGGATGTTATTGATAGATTTCAGTGGCGTATGGAAAACGTTGAAGGTGTGCAATCTGCAGTTAGCTTAGCCTCTATCGCCAAATTAGTGAATGCTGGCTATAACGAAGGTAATCCTAAGTGGCGTGCGTTATCGCGCAATCAGCAAACGTTAGTGCAATCAATCGCGCGTGTACCGTCATCAAGTGGATTATTAAATAGTGACTGTAGTGTTATGCCAGTTATTCTGTTTTTACAAGACCATAAAGCGGAAACTATTAACCGAGTGGTTGACGCGGCTAAATTAGTTGCAGGTGAATTAGGCAATGACAATTTAGCCTTTAAATTGGCATCAGGTCCTGTTGGTGTTATGGCGGCAACCAATGAAGCCGTAGAAGCTGCACAAATACCAATGATGTTATATGTCTATGGCGCGGTAATAATTCTATGTTTATTAAGTTTTAGAAGCTTAAGGGCAACTATTGCTGTTGTTGTTCCGCTTTATGTTGTTTCAACATTAGCACAATGGTTAATGACAGAGCTTAATATTGGCTTAACGGTTTCTACTTTACCTGTTATTGCATTAGGTGTAGGTATTGGTGTCGATTACGGTATTTATATCCTATCAACGATGAGTGTTAAGTTACGCAATGGTGCCAGTGTGCAAAGTGCTTATTTTGACGCTTTAAAAGAACGAGGCAGTGCAGTATTGATTACTGGTGTGACTTTGGCTATTGGGGTATCAACATGGTTTTTCTCTGATTTGAAATTCCAAGTCGATATGGGAATATTATTAACCTTCATGTTTTTGGTTAATATGATAGCTGCCGTACTGGTACTACCTGCTATAGCCGCATTTCTTTGGCCTGAGCGAAAAAAAACAGACAATAGTTAAAAAATATTTTATGCATAAATAAACAAGAAAATGACCGAAAGGTCATTTTCTATTTATAACTAATGAATAAACACTTATTTGTAATCAAGTGAGTTACATAAAAGCACAGTTTTTAAAGTAATATATCTAAAATAGTACTCGCAATCGCTTAAGTTTATTAATAAAATTGCCGCAATAGTCTATTCTCATTAAAAAGACTAAAAAGATTCCAATTATTTCAAGCGTTTTATCCAAAAAGGAAAAAGGCATGGCGTTAGTAGACGGTTTACCTTCAGTGATACTTTCGAACGTAGCACAGTTAATACAACAAAAAGTTCCAGCGACAACAGCTCCTCTTGTTAATCAATTTGCAGAGTTGCTTTACAACAATATTTCAACCTTAGATTTAGACCATAGAAATGATAGTGATATGTATGGTGCAACCTTAAGTCTATGGAATACGTTAAACGATCATCAAGATGATAAGCCTGTCATTAAAGTATTTAATCCACAGGTATCAAAAAATGGCTGGAAGTCGAGCCATACTATTATTGAAATTATTGTTCGAGATATGCCATTCCTAGTAGACTCTGTGCGCATTGCCTTAAGTCGACTAAACCTAACACCACATCTAATGTTAAATTCGCCAATTAAAATTATTCGCGATAAAAGCAAAAACATTAGTCAGCTTTCTGCAGCAGTTGATCATTCGTTTAAGTCAACGTCTGTAGAAACCGTTTTCTTTATAGAAATCGACCGTCAAAATGACGCAGCCGTTTTTGAAAATATTGCCAAAGAATTACATTCAGTTGTTAGTGATATTGCTGTGACAGTATCTGACTGGAAACCAATGCAAACGCGTTTACGCAGTGTTATTGATGAAGCTAAAAAAGCTAAGTTACCTTGCTCAAAAGCGGAGCAAAAGGATAGTGTAGATTTTCTAGAGTGGATGCTAGCCGACAATTTCACTTTGTTAGGGTATCGCTCATATAACGTTAAAACCTTAAAAGGTGATATGGCGCTATCTGCTGATGTTAAGTCAAGCTTAGGACTGATGAATCAATATGATGGTACAAAAGAACGCCTTATTTCTGGTTTAAGTGAATCGGCACGTGAAATCGCTTTAGGTGATAACTTACTGATTTTAACTAAAACCAATGCAAAATCTCGTGTACACCGTCCAGCACATCTTGATTATATTGGCGTAAAACGCTTTGATGATAAAGGTAATGTAATTGGTGAAGAACGTTTTGTCGGTTTATTTGGCTCAGCATACTACACCAACAGTGCATTAGACCTGCCATTGATTAAATCAAAAGTATCAGGTGTTTGTAACGACTCTGGTTACGCCAAAGGTACTCATGCGTATAAAGCGTTAATCAATATTCTTGAAACTTACCCTAGAGACGAAATTTTACAAAGTTCGCCAGCTGAACTATTGCATAACGTTATGGGTATCTTCCAAATGCAAGAGCGCGATTACTCGGGCTTGTTTATGCGTCGTGATTCTTTCAACCGCTTTTATTCTTGTATGGTGTATGTACCGCGTGAACGTTATAACACTGCTTTGCGTATTAACACGCAAAAATTACTGCAAGAAGCGTTAGGAAGCACAGAAGAAGTAGAGTTTACGACTTACTTCTCAGAATCTGCGCAAGCACGAACGCACTATATCGTAAGAGTTAACTCGACAAAAGCAGACATTAATGTGAAAGAAATAGAAAAGAATTTAAATCATGCTGCACGTAGCTGGGATGATAATTTAGCCAATGCGTTAAATTCGCATAAAGGTGAAGCTAAAGGTAAAGCACTAAGCCGCAAGTACGCTAGCTTCCCTCAAGCTTATAAAGATGAAGTTTTACCGGGTACAGCTATTGTTGATATTGAAAAATTAGAAGCTTTGACTGCTGATAATCAACTTGAAATGTTGTTCTACCAACCACAAGAAGAAGACGCAGATAGCCGTTTCGTTAAATTGAAATTGTTCCATGCCGGCGAACCATTACATTTGTCTGATGTGTTACCAATGTTAGAAAACTTTGGTTTACGCGTTATTGGTGAAAGCCCATATGCGATTAGAACATCAACTGGCGAAGTTTGTTGGATTTTAGACTTCTCAATGCTGTTAACTGGCACTGGCAAGTTTAATCTTGAAGTTGTACAAAGCTTATTCCAAGACGCTTTCGCTAAAGTTTGGGCGGGACAGTTAGAAGATGATGGCTTTAACCGTCTAATTTTAGGCGCTGAGCTTGGTGGTCGTGAAGTATCAATTTTACGTGCGTTCTCTAAATACGAACGCCAAATCGGTGGTACATTCAGCCAAAACTATATTGAAGATACCTTTGCTCGTTACCCAAGTATTGCTGAATTGCTTATTACGTTATTCAATAAACGTTTTTCACCAAAAGTAAAAACTAGCGAAAAAGTTATCGAGAAATTACTGGCTAGCATTGAATCTTCTTTAGATAACGTTGCAAACCTTGATGATGATCGTATCATTCGTCGTTTCGTTGAAATGATTAATGCCACTATTCGTACTAACTATTTCCAACCGCACCCAGTAACAGGCGAGAAGTCATATATTTCATTTAAAATATTGCCTTCGCAAATTGCTGATGTGCCTTTACCTGTGCCAGCATTTGAAATATTTGTTTATTCTCCGCAAGTAGAAGGTGTTCATTTACGTGGCGGTAAAGTTGCTCGTGGTGGATTACGTTGGTCTGACCGACGTGAAGATTTCAGAACAGAAGTACTTGGCTTAGTTAAAGCGCAACAAGTCAAAAATACCGTTATTGTTCCTGTTGGTGCTAAAGGTGGTTTTGTTTGTAAACAATTACCTAGCGGCGACAGAAATGCCATTTTCGAAGCCGGTAAAGAGTGTTACAGAACCTTTATCCGTGGCTTATTGGATATCACAGATAACATTGTTGACGGTGAAATTGTACCACCAGAAAACGTTGTTCGTTTAGATGAAGACGATGCCTACTTGGTTGTTGCAGCTGATAAAGGTACCGCTACTTTCTCTGATGTAGCTAATGCTATTTCAGAAGAGTACAACTTCTGGATGGGTGATGCGTTTGCTTCAGGTGGTAGTGTTGGTTATGACCATAAAGCGATGGGTATTACCGCAAAAGGCGCTTGGGAGTCTGTGAAACGTCACTTCCGTGAAATGGATGTTGATTGTCAAACAACTGACTTTACCTGTATTGCAATTGGCGATATGGCTGGTGATGTATTTGGTAATGGTATGTTGTTATCAAAACATATTCGTTTACAAGCCGCATTTAACCACATGCACATCTTCATTGATCCAAACCCAGATGCTGCAAGCTCGTACGTTGAACGTGAGCGTTTATTTAACTTACCAGGCTGTACTTGGGAAGATTACAATAAAGAATTGATTTCTGAAGGTGGCGCTATTTTTAGTCGTCATGCAAAATCGATTAAATTGACGCCACAAATCAAGAAAATGATTGGCACCCAAAAACAAAGCATGTCACCACTTGATTTAATGCAAGCACTATTAAAAATGCAAGTCGATCTATTATGGAATGGCGGTATTGGTACTTATGTTAAGGGTTCTAAAGAAACACACCTTGAAGTAGGCGACAGAGCAAATGATGCGTTACGTATTAACGGTGCTGAGTTAAACGCTAAAGTTGTTGGTGAAGGTGGTAATTTAGGCTTAACACAAATGGGCCGTATTGAATTTGGCGCTAAAGGCGGTCGAATTAATACTGATGCTGTGGATAATGCTGGTGGTGTTGATTGTTCAGATAATGAAGTCAACATTAAAATCTTATTAAATGGCTTGGTTCGCAGCGGTGACTTAACCGTTAAGCAACGAAATAAAATTCTTTATGATATGACCGACGAAGTTGGCGATATTGTTATTGAAGATTGTTACCGTCAAACTCACTCGCTTTCTATTACTGAGTTACGTGGTGGTAGCCAGTTAAAAGAACAAGCCCGCTTTATTCATGAATTAGAACGTTCAGGTAAGTTAGACAGAACGTTAGAATTTATCCCAAGTGATGAAGAAATTGCTGAACGCTTAGCGCAAGGTAAAGGCTTAACCCGTCCTGAACTATCAGTGCTACTTGCTTACAGCAAAATGGTATTGAAAGAAGACTTAGTATGTCCTGAAATTACTGACAATGAGTACTACCAAAGTTTACTCATTGAAGCTTTCCCTCAGCAGTTACAAGATAAATACACGGCACAGATGCAAGAGCATCCATTACGTGCAGAAATTATTGCCACTAAATTAGCCAATAATATTGGTAATGATATGGGCTTTAACTTTGTTAATCGTATGATAGAAGAAACTGGTGCAACGACGGCTGAAATAACTAACTGTTATTCAATGTCTTGTGAAGTTTTTGAATTATCTGATGTCTGGAAACAAATTAGTGATTTAGATAATAAAATTTCTACATCAATTCAAACCGAAATGTTATTTCAATTACGTCGTACAGTGCGCCGCGCAACACGTTGGTTCTTACGTCACCGTAATAAAGCACTTAATATTGAGCAATCAATTGAGTTCTACCATGCAACTTTTGCGGACTTGTCGAGTACTATCACAACATTTATGGTTGAAGACGAAGCTGCACAACTGAAACGTGTAGAAAATGACTTAGTTAAAGCCGGTGCTCCAGCGTCTGTTGCGTTAAGAATCTCATTATTGAGTACGTTGTTCTCGGCAATGGATTTAGCGGAAATATCTCATGCTGAAGACCGTTCAATTGAACTAGTAACTGATCTTTACTTTAAGCTTGGTGCAAGACTAGAGTTGCATTGGTTCTTAGACCAAATTACTTCTCAGCCTGTATCAAATCATTGGCAAGCGCTTGCAAGAGCATCGTTTAGAGAAGAGTTAGATTGGCAACAACGTTCACTTACTTCAGTTATATTACATGGTAATAAAGACTCATCTGACGTTAACGAAATGCTTGATAACTGGTTTGAAGCAAGTGCTCAACCATTAGAGCGCTGGCAGCAAATTCTTGCTGACTTTAGAATTGGCCAAACTCATGAGTTTGCGAAGTTCTCAGTCGCGCTACGAGAGTTAATGTTGTTAAGTTTACACTGCGACACTATTAAATAAGTGTTAGAATCCCCGCCAATGAGCGGGGATTTTTTTGTCTTCAAATTTGCCTTACAGGTTAGCGTTATCATTATCACCTGTTGGCATAGTATTTAAATTTAGTTAAAGAGGTATTATGTTTTACTCAGCTATTCGTAAAGTTTTTTTTAAATTCGATCCCGAAGCAATTCACGAGTTAACAATAAAAAGCTTTAAAGCGACTGGTGCAACACCGCTCAATTTACTTTACAAGCAAAGCGTGCCAAATAAGCCAGTAGAAGTGATGGGAATTAAATTTCCTAATCCTGTAGGTTTAGCTGCGGGGCTAGATAAAAATGGCGAATGTATTAAAGCGTTTGAAGCCATGGGATTTGGCTTTGTTGAAGTAGGTACGGTAACGCCGCGTCCACAACCTGGCAATGATAAACCTCGTATATTTAGACTACCTGAAGCGAATGCAATAATTAACCGTATGGGCTTTAATAATAAGGGCGTTGATTATTTAGTTGATCAAGTCATAAAGGCTAAATTTAGCGGTGTGCTTGGTATTAACATTGGTAAAAATAAAGACACGCCAGATGAAAATGCTAAAGATGATTACATTCACTGTATGCGTAAAGTTTATGACCATGCGACTTACATTACGGTAAATATTTCTTCACCTAATACTCCTGGCTTACGCTCACTACAGTACGGTGATGCGTTAAACGAATTATTGTCAGCACTAAAAGCAGAGCAAACGTCTTTGGCTGAGCAATATGGAAAATATGTACCTGTTGCTGTAAAAATTGCGCCTGATTTGACTGCAGAAGAAGTTGATTCTATTGCACAATGTTTAATTGCAAACAATATCGATGGTGTTATTGCTACCAACACGACATTAGCTCGCGATAAAGTTGCGCATTTGCAATTTGGTGACGAGCAAGGCGGCCTAAGTGGTGCGCCGGTGAAAGAACAAAGTACTAAGGTTATTCAATTACTGTCGAAAGCACTTGATAATAAATTACCAATTATTGGTGTTGGCGGTATTGCTTCTGGTAGTGATGCGCAAGAAAAAATCGCAGCAGGTGCTAAATTAGTACAAGTTTATACTGGCTTCATTTATCAAGGCCCTGAGTTAGTTAAAGAGATTGTACATTCACTTAAATAATTATTTGTTTTTGTATAACCCTACACGGTTGTACTTAGTTATTTTGTAAAAAAAACGGTGTTCATAATTTATGAACACCGTTTTAATTTATTTGAAAATACTTACCGCAGAGTGCTTAAGGTTTAATTGTCGTTGACTTTTTTGCACCAATTTTAGCTTCCATACCCTCTAAACGTTCAAGCATTAATTGTAGAGTGGTATCGAATTCATTAATACTGGTAGCAGTGATCATTTGTTGCTTGTCACGACTTTTTGAGTCGGCATCTAGCGAATTTAATTGAGAGGTCAGTGTAGTAATTTGATCTTTAATTGTATTTGCAGCAACAATTTGTTCTGACACTGCATCAATTGAAAACTCTGCAGCGGTAATTTTATCATTCAATTCATTTGTTGCCGTACTTTGTGCGTTAACAGCATTAGTATTTTTACTTTGCTGTGAGGCTAATTTCTTACTTTGAGAATTTAACTCTTTAATTTCTTTCTGGTTTTTACGCCAAGCGGAAGCCCACAACTTGTCCATTTCAGTCAGTAATAACTCAGTTTTTTCACTTATTGCTTCTAACTTTACTTTTAAAGCAATGGTTGATTCACCCATTTCCTCGCCAGTAGCGGAAAGTTGATTTTCAAGTTGCTGAATTCTCTGCTCACTACTATTTAAAGCACTATTTAGTTTTATTTGCTGCTGATAAAAGTACCAACCACCACCCGCTATTGCAGCATATGATATGAACAACAATAAAGATGTAGCCACTGATGTTGATGCTTTAACAGTATTTTTTATCGGTTTTGTGTTATCTATTTTTTTTGGATTTGTAGCATTTGCACGCGCCGATTTTACTTGGTCATGATCTAAGGTAATAGTGGGAATTTCAGGTTCTACGCGATTTGACAAGAGAGTGTCCTATTAACAATGAAATAGATAAATATAATGGCAGTAACTGTATAATATTTAGAAAATATTGTACAAAAAAAACAGTAATATCCGCCATTTTTCTTAAAAATATTCTTATAGCGCTAGTAAATACTTGTTTTAGTCAGGTTGGAAGCCATTAGTTATGGGGTTGTAAAGCGCTAGGTCAATAATCTTAAATGGCAATTTAGTCGTTTAGATAAATACAAAGTAGTAGCTCGTTATACTTCGAAAGCAGATTCAATCAAGAGTAAAGCGGTAAATATACTTACAATACATCATGCTAGTAATGAAGACAGATTAAAGTTGCTGACAAACTCCAAAAGTGATTTGATAATGTATTAAGTACATCGAAATACATACGTGAATTTCGATGATTGTGTTGGTATGTAGTAGCACATGATATTGTCTGTCGATTATGTCAAAGTGAAGTTAAGTCAATTTTTTGATAAACTATTTTGAAAGGTTCATTAGCACATATTTCTACTGTTTTTGATGTTATTAATTCTTTCAATAAAATGTGTCATCATTGCTCATAGTTGTCAAAGGTGTATATTTAAGTTTGATGCCTTTCAATATGAGTTATGTCAAAAAATATTTAATTGAGAGGCAGGTTTCCCTCAATTAAATATACATCAACGATGTTAACTAGCTAAAATTATTGTTTACTTCTAATAGTTTAGTCGGAGTTTGAACTGCTGAGAATACATTTGCAGGTTTGCTACCTGAATTGTTAGCTATGATACAGCTTTCAATACCGCTCCCTATAGACTTCACAAAGCTTTCTGAGCAGTCGCTAACGTTATTACTAATCATAATGTTTGAAATATTTGAAGATAAAGCAATTGCATGTCTATAAATACGAATAAATTCACTTGGCGTTGACATTTCGGTTACCATATTGCTTTGTACTGTGACTTTATCCAAGTTCTGACCGTTACTCACTGATACATAAAGAAATAAAAACTTTGGAACAGATTCACCATGTTGAACAATACCATCGGGGTTGCTAACACCTTGAACAATATTATTACTGATTACAGTGTTCATGCTAGGCTGCAATATTTTAAAGACGAATGGATAAAAAACATTTCTAATAACATTTCCATCAATCACATTTCTTTTAGGAGTTAAGTTTGGATTTTGTACTGATTCCCATATCCAACATGCAGGACACCTTAAGTTAAGAAATTCATTGTTTTTAACAGAAAAATTATTTCCAGTATAAATTTTTATAATACTATCCATGGTGTAAGTATTCACCGAGGACTGATCAAAAGTATTCCCACTTATAATGTGAGCACCTCCGTTGACACCTTTATCATGAATCCATGCTTCAGAGCCATGGGCGTTACGGCAGATATTATTGATAGCTGTTAAGTTACCCGAGCGCAAATATACTAGATTGCTCGGGCCTTGAGTTTCTAAATTGGTAATTAAATTACTTTCAATTTGTACCTCATTGTTAGCATCAACCTGTACAACTCGAGCAGCGATGGTACTGTCACTTATTGAATTATTCATGCCTAGTATTTGATTATTTTTAAATATGATTGAGTCTAAGAAGTTACCATTGGAGCCAATTGCTCTGACTATAAACCTAGTACTCTCTAACAGGTTATTGTTTTCGAAGTAAATAATTCCTTCGTACGCACCGTCGGCAAAAATTGGGCACATGAAACGGCCATCGTTTTCGTAAAATTTGAGGCTATTAAATTTTGTGGCGGTATTCGTAAATAAAATGAAATATTCATTAACAGAATTTGCGAACCCTTCACAATCGCATGAAGAAACGGCTAGTTGAATAAAATCCTCTTCTACATTAACTAGCGTAACTCCTGTTGTTTTGATTCTAGAAAGGTTGAAAGATGATCCCTTAAAATTAAATGCGATGCTAATATTTGGAGTTACTAATCGAGTTGAGGGGTGTGCACCTTGTATGTTAGCACTTTTTCCTATTTGTAGGGGGGAGGAAATCAAATGGGAATTACAAAGTAATATAGTAAAACCTTGGGGGGAGGCGTAATCAATTGCGGCTTGAATTGCCGCCGTATCGTCGGTTACCCCATCCCCGATTGCACCGAATTCACTTACGTGAATTACTCCTTGTGATTGATTATTTAATATTTGGGCTTTGCTCTGCGACGAAGCAAATAAGCCTACTGCGCCAAAAGCTGATGCTTTAATAAACTTTCTTCTAACATTACTATTCATTTAAATACAACCTATTGTTTTTATTATATACGTACTTATTTTCAATTACTTTGAACCTTAAGTGAAAACCAGAAATAAAGATAGTGTAAAATTTTGAATTAATTGAGGCCTTATAAATTATAGAAGTGGTTTATTGAAAAGAAATTTATTGCTGTAAAGAAACATAATAACAAAGTTTGATTTTATTGCTTTATATGAAGAGAGCTACGTTTTAAGAAGTCGTATTTTGGTTATTTAATAACAATGTTACTAAGCCGAAGCTATAAGTTCTTTGAGGTTAAATTTGTATTTAAAAACCTAACTTACTTAGTGTTACTAACAAAGATGGGAAAGCAAGTTTCCTAATCAAAAAATGAGTACAGAAAAATACTCTTTTGTTGTTGGCTAGTGGACTGATTGCCATTATCCCTGTATATAATAAAGTGTGCTGAGCGTCCATAATGTTTAGTAAAAATGACCTGTTGGCTCCTGAGTCGCTATTTTATCAATATTATCTAAGTTGAAATTTTTCGTAAATTGGGGCATGAAAAAAACTGAGGTTTTTCTATATTTTCACCCTAAGTTCAGTAATAAAACAGTACGATAAAAATTTATAAGCTCGGCTATTTAAGAATGAAATCCTCCAAAATAGCCGAAAGTCGTTATTCAAACAAAATAATGTTAGTAACTTTCGTTATGTACACTTAATACAGCTCGGCCCGAAGGATCAGCGTTATTTTGGAAACTCTCGTCCCAAGCTAAAGCTTCTTGTGTACTACAAGCAACAGACTTACCCCCGATAACACAATCAGCAGCAGAGGTTAATGGGAACTTTTCTTCAAATACACAACGATAAAAATAGCCTTCTTTGCTGTCTGGCGTATTTACCGGAAACCTAAAACTTGCGCTTTCAAGTTGTTGATCAGTTACTTGTGATTCGACATAAGTCTTTAAACCATCAATCCAAGAATAGCCAACACCGTCAGAAAATTGCTCCTTTTGGCGCCACAAGATTTCTTTTGGTAAATAACCTTCAAAAGATTCACGTAGCACCGCTTTTTCCATCTTGCCATTGCCACACATTTTGTCTTCAGGATTAATGCGCATGGCAACATCCATAAAGTTTTTATCTAAAAATGGTACACGGGCTTCAATACCCCAAGCTGACATTGACTTGTTTGCTCGCAGACAATCAAATTTATGTAAGCGGTCAAGTTTGCGCAATAATTCTTCATGGAATTCTTGTGCGTTTGGCGCTTTATGAAAGTATAAGTAGCCGCCAAATATTTCGTCAGCTCCTTCACCTGAAAGTACCATTTTAATACCCATGGCCTTTATCTTTCTCGCCATTAGGTACATAGGCGTTGACGCACGAATAGTGGTTACATCATAGGTTTCTAGGTGATATATCACTTCTTTTAAGGCATCAATACCTTCTTGTTCGGTAAATATCACGCTGTGATGTATGGTGCCAATACTGTCAGCAACGGTTTGTGCTGCCACCAAATCAGGAGAGCCTGCTAAGCCACAGGCAAAAGAATGCACTTTTGGCCACCAAGCTTCAGACAAGTCATTTTCTTCAACACGTCTTGAAGCGAATTTTTGTGTGATCGCTGAAATTAATGAAGAGTCTAATCCGCCAGAAAGTAATACGCCGTAAGGAACGTCAGTCATTAAATGGCTTTTTACCGAGTCTTCTAATGCTTCACGTAGTTTTTCTTTGCTAGTATTATTGTCTTTAATAGCTGAAAACTTTTGCCAGTTACGGTTGTAGTATTTTTTCAATACGCCATCTTTACTGTCAAGTACATGACCCGGAGGAAATTCTTCAACCGTTTTACATATCGGCATTAGTGCTTTCATTTCTGAGGCAACGTAAAAGTTACCATCAACGTCATAGCCGGTATATAAAGGAATAATACCCATATGGTCACGGGCAACTAGGTAACTATTATCGGCCGCATTGTACAAACAAAAAGCAAACATACCCTGTAGTTTGTCGATAAAGTCACTGCCATGTTTTTCAAACATAGGAATAATAATTTCACAGTCAGACGCTGTTTGAAATTGATAGTTTGGCGTGTATTGACTGGCTAATGCTTTATGATTATAAATTTCACCATTAACGGCTAGCACTAGTGATTTGTCACTGTTGTATAGTGGTTGAGCACCATGTTCAGTATCAACAATTGCTAGACGTTCATGAACTAAAACAGCATGATCGTTGTTGTAAATGCCAGACCAGTCAGGTCCGCGATGGCGAAGTAAACGAGAATATTCTATTGCTTTTGGACGCAGTGCATCAGCACCGGCTTTAATATCTAATATACAAAATATCGAACACATTGAAGTGCTACCCCTTTATATTTAAAAAATGACAAATTGTGGACTCATACTTTATTGAACATGTGAAGTACAAGTGTACTTGTTTACTTCTTAATCAACTTACAAATGAATGTTAGTGACTGATAAATAAACACAGCTCAAACACTTTGACAGCATTTGATAAAAAATCAATAGAATTTTTACTCTAAATTTACAAAAGAGTAATAAATTTACGTTTATTATTGATTTAAAAGTATATTTAAATGAGTAGTTTTAAATTTCATTACTCGTTTTTCTGCCCATTGGGTTTATAACTAAATGAAACGTAACTATTAATAAAGAAAGTAAAAATTAATTTATTACAAAAGACATCGTTAACTAATAATCTCTACTAGTTTTAAAATTTTGCATACATTATTATGACGAAATAAACTAAACATTCGTGTTTGAATTTTTTCGATAACATTATGACAATAATAAGAAATTCCATGCTAAAAACCTTGAAAACAAGCAAACTTAATAAAATATTTCTCGTTGTAACACTTGCCCTAAGTAGTAATACTTTTGCTGGTGAGCTAGGCAATACAAAAGCGACAGTTGAAGAGTTACGTATTCCAACTGCTGTTAAAACAATGCCAACCGTGGCAGGGCGTTTAGCAGCACGAGTTGATGCCTTTACAGAGCAGATTAATAGAGCAAAAAGCTACACTGTTTTAACCCAATTGGTGTTACGACATGCGCCTGCACTTTGGAACGATGCAAAGAAATCTTTTATGACGCTTGGTGATTATGACGATCGTCCATTGTACTGGTCGCGCTTGAAAATGAGCAAAATATTACGTTCGTCAGAAGGTTTTGCAGAACTTTTCCCTAATCAACAGCAAAAGTTATTATGGACACTTGAGTTATTATCTCGTGGTCAATCAGATGTGAAGTTTGATAAAAAAGCGGATAAGAAAATCTTAATAACAGGTTTTGACCCATTTTTCCTAGATAGAAATATCGACCAAAGTAATCCTTCTGGTGTTGTAGCGTTATCACTTGACGATATTGTATTAAGCGTTGAAGGAAAAACCGCTGAAGTTGAGGTGTTAATTGTTCCCGTTCGCTTTGCTGATTTTGACCAAGGTATGATTGAAGAATTGCTTACACCGTATATTGCAGAAAAGAATGTCGATATGGTCATTACTGTTAGTATGGGTAGAGAAAACTTCGATCTAGAGCGCTACCCAGCGTTAAGAAGAAGTGCTAAAGCGCCTGATAATTTAAATGTACTTACTGGCGCGACGAAAAATAAACCGTTAGTGCCAAAGTTAAAATTTAATGAATTAAAAGGGCCTGAGTTTGTTGAGTTCAGTTTGCCTGTAGATGCTATGAAAAATGGCTCAGGTAAGTATCAAGTAAATGATAATAGAAATGTTAGTACGCTAGAAAAAACATATGCTGCGCAATCGCTAGCTGAAATTGTTAATAAGGTTTCGGTCAACGGTTCGGGAGGAGGTTACCTTTCTAATGAAATATCTTATCGTAGCATTCTATTGAGAGAAAAATACAACCCGTTATTACCTGTAGGGCATATTCATACACCGAGAATAAAATCTTTTGATCAACAAGCACTAATGGATATTGTCAATCAAACGAAAAATATCATTACCCAAGGTGTTGCTGAGCTATAAGTAATGCAGGTGAAATAAAAGTTAGCCGTGTCATTTAAATCAAAAAAGCGCTAAGTTATTTAGCGCTTTTTTATTGCCAAAATTCAGATATTAAATATTATTGGTCACATCAACTGATAATTTTAGCTTTTGTCCAGGTTGTAAATATTTACTGCGCTTTAGACTATTCCAACGCTCAATTTCGGTAATGGTTACATTAAACTTGTCAGCAATACGGGCGAATGAGTCGCCTTTGCGAACACGATAAGTAATGTTACGGATAATCGCTTGTGTATTTGGCATAGTTTGATTTTTCGCCACTTTAGTCACAGTAGCCTTTTGCCAAATCACTAATTTTTGACCCGGTTTAATGGTACCTCTTGGTGCCATACCATTCCATTTTGCAATACTACGTGTTGATACATTATAACTACGACTTAAATCCCATAAGGTATCGCCAGATTTAACAATATGTATGCGTTTTTCACCAGCAAGTTCACGGTTTTGTGTTTTTGCTAAACGTTGGTCTTGCGATAATATGTAACTATCTAAAGATGCCGTGGCAACAGGAATAAGTAAAAATTTACCGGCCCTTATTTGATTTCCTTTTACTTTGTTAATTTGTTTGATCAAATCAATTTCGGTATTAAACTTTTTAGCAATTAACCCTAAGCTGTCACCATTTTTAATTTTGTATCGTTGCCAAGCTAATCTTTCTTTCTTTTCAAGCTTAGCTAACGCTAGTTCGAATGATGGCACTTTATGGTTCGGTAATAATAAATAGTGCGGTCCATCAGGGTCTGTTGCCCAGCGATTAAAGCCAGGGTTAAGACGTTGTAATTCAATTAAAGATAAGTCAGCAAGCTGCGCTGCTTTGGCTAATTCTAACTGTGAACCAATATCAATTTGGCTAACAACAGCTTTGTTTTCAATTTTATGTAACTTGATTTTAAGTTCGTCGCTACGTTTTACAATATCAGCAAGTGCTAATAATTTTGGTACGTAGGCACGAGTTTCTTTTGGTAAATCTAATGACCAAAAGTCGGTAGGTAGACCTTTCTTTTTATTGTTTCGTACCGCACGTTGAACGCGACCTTCACCTGAATTATAAGCGGCAAGGGCTAACATCCAATCACCGTCAAAAAACTTGTTTAAGTACTTTAAATATTTTATTGCACCTTGAGTAGAAGCGATAACATCGCGTCGCCCGTCGTACCACCAATTCTGTTTCATACCAAAGCGTTTACCAGTACCCGGTACAAACTGCCACATGCCCGACGCGCGGCCATGAGAATAGGCAAAAGGATCAAATGCGCTTTCAACAATAGGTAATAAAGCGATTTCCAAAGGCATATCGTTCGCTTCTAATTCTTGTACGATATAATGCAAAAATGGCTCAGCGCGTTTGCCAACTCTAGTTAAGTAGGCGGGATGCTTGACAAACCAGTCTCGCTGATTTGTCATACGACGATTTTCAGGGATTGGAAATTTAAGCTGGCTGCGAATTCTTTGCCATACATCATCAGCTAAATAGCTTTCTTCTACATTGTTACCTAAATCGATATTAGCATCGGCAACCGGGTGAATAACATCTATTGCTTCATCTACTAGCAGTGCTTGGTTAATTTCAACAACCGATGCAATATCGATAAGAGCTTGATCTTCTTGATTAGTTTCGACGCTATGTGATTTACTTTGACTCAGAATTGATTGGCAGCCCGTTAGCATAAGGGCAGCGGCAATTGATAACGATATATACTTCATGAAAGTTCTATTTAGATTTACTTGCCGCCAGTGTTACTTATTTAACAAGCTTATTCAAGATTTGCCCCTGAAAAAGCGTTTAGAAGTTGTCTTTCCAAGCTCTAATAACGGTAAAAGTTGATAGTGCATCCGTTATTTTCTCGCCGCTAAACTCGCTGGCGCTTTCCATTAAACTCTCTTTGTCACAACGTAAAAAGGGGTTAATCATTTTTTCTTGTAAAATCGAGCTTGGAATCGTTGGAATATTTTCCGCACGTTTTTTTATCACTTGGTTGTAATAATAAACCAGCTTACTGTTAGTAGGCTCAACCGTTAACGCAAAATCTAAGTTAGCTTGGGTGTATTCATGGGCACAGTAAACATGTGTTTTCTCTGGAAGTGCCATTAATTTTTCTAGAGAGGTCAGCATTTGTGCAGGAGTGCCCTCAAATAATCGACCACAGCCACCTGAGAATAGTGTGTCACCACAAAATAGGTTGTCTTGGGCTAAGTAGGCGATATGGCCACTAGTATGGCCAGGCAAATCGATAACCGAAAACTCTAGCGCTAAGTCGTCTAATTCCACCACTGAGTTGTCATTTAATTTAATATCACAGCGCGGAATGTTTTCACTTTCAGGGCCGTAAATAGTTAAAGGCCATGCTTTTTCTTGACAATATTGTAGTAGCTTTTCGATACCGCCAACATGATCACTATGATGATGAGTAATGAGAATAGTGCTTAACTGCTTGTTACTTTGCTCAATAAATTTAATACAAACGTCTGCATCACCAGGGTCGACTATTGCTAATGCATTACTGTTACTTGATGAAATTGCCCAGATGTAATTGTCGGAAAAGGCTTTTATCATCGAAACTTGCATATTAGAGGTGGTTTGACTTTGCAGCATGTGCGGCTCCTGAGTATACTGAAAGGATGATTATACCCATTTTTTTTCAAGTTTAAACTATGAAACCGGCACTAGCGTTTAGGCACCCTGATCTACCAAAGTCATGGCAAGATCTTCCTAATGGTGAATTGATAGTAAAAAATATCGATCAAGTTTTGTCATCGTGGTGGCCAAAGTTTTTCGGTTATCATTTGCTAAAACTGGGCTCACTAAGTGGCGAAATAGACAGTTCATCAAGTCCCATAAAACATCAATTAACCTTAACAAATCAGCCAGAAGGCGGTGATATTGTTGCTGAAGTTGATGACCTACCTTTATTAGAGCATAGTGTTGATGTTTGTGTTTTAGCGCACGCTTTAGAGTTTTCGCTCGACCCACATCACGTAGTACGTGAAGCAAACAGAGTGTTGATTCCTAATGGCTACTTGGTCATCACAGGCTTTAACCCCTTTAGTTTAGTGGGCTTAAATAAGTTTATCCCTTATAGACGTAAACAAACGCCTTGGAATGAAAGGCTGTTTTCGCCAATGCGGGTTAAAGACTGGTTACATTTGATGGGTTTTGAAATACAGCTCGACCACCGTTTTTTACATTCGTCGTTATCAGGCCAATACAGCGAAGGGATGATCAGCAGCCAATGGCGAAAGTTAGCTGCACGCTATTTTCCAAGCTTAGGCTCTGTTTATGTTATCGTCGCTAAAAAACGCGTGTTACCCTTAACGCCAATCAAAGCAAAATGGCAACTTAGACCGCGTTTTGAACCGGTTAAAGTGCCATCAATGAATTCTTCTTCAAAGCAAGATAATAAATAATAATGCGTTGGCATGGCTAGTAAAAAGACAAACGCAGATTAATAACTCCAAATAATAGGTGAAAAGAAAACATGCAACGTCATGAATTTGAAAATTATCTCAATACTTTATTAAAACCAGAGCAAATTAAAGACTTTTGCCCCAATGGTTTGCAAATTCAAGGAAGTGAAAACATCACTAAAGTGATAACTGGTGTGACCGCAACGCAAGAACTTATAGAGCGAGCAATTGAAGAAAAGGCTGATGCGCTAGTGGTTCATCATGGTTTTTTTTGGAAAAATGAAAGTTATAATATCCGTGGCATGAAACATAAGCGTATCAAAGCTTTACTTGAAAACGACATTAATTTATTTGCCTATCATTTACCGTTAGATATTCACCCAACTTTAGGCAACAATGCACAATTGGCAAAGTTATTTGATATAGAAAATGTCGCGCCGCTAGAAGTTGGTAACGCATTGAGTGTACCTGTACGCGGCGAGTTTAGTTCTGCACTTTCAGCTAAAGCATTAGAACAACGCATTAGCGAACAACTTAATCGTTCATGTTTACATATTGCAGCACCATCAAATAAAGTGATTAAAACAGTTGCGTGGTGCAGTGGTGGTGGGCAGGGATATATAGAACTTGCTGCAGAGTTAGGTATAGATGCCTTTATTAGTGGTGAGGTTTCAGAGCAAACTACACATGTTGCCAGAGAAATGGATATTCATTTTTACTGTGCAGGCCATCATGCAACAGAACGCTATGGTGCGAAGGCATTAGCGCAACACTTTAATGACAATTTATCGTTAGAAGCTAAGTTTATTGATATCGATAACCCTGCCTAACTTACTCCATAATGCCAGCATTGCGCTGGCATTTGTTAACACTAGTTACTAGTAACTAGTGTTAAGCAAACAGTGTACTGTCCAAGCTATTTTTTATTCAGATAGATAGAGTTCAAAATAAATTTCTTATTGAAAATTAAGCGCAAATTTTTGCTCTATAAATAACCATAAACTTGATTTAGGTTTTGACTCAGCTGAGGTTTGAGTGACAACTTCAAATTGGCTATTTTTTCTCGATCCTCTATTGATTATAGTTGTGTAAACGTTTCATCTTATATTCAAACTAGTATTGTGGCTCATATGAACATATTTTTGCTTAAATGGCTCTGTTCATCTTCTCGACTTGTCGGTATCATTTCTAATATTAAGAAAAACAATAAATTATAAGAATTTACCACAAAGGAAATATTATGTTGGCGTTGTCATTAACAGGTTTTTACGCAAGTTTACTTGGGCTTTTATATATTGGTTTAGCGATTAATATCATTTTGTTACGTAAGAAATTTAAGGTTGGTATTAACGATGGTGGTAATAAAGATTTAGCAAAAGCGATAAGAGTGCACGGTAATTTTGCTGAATATGTGCCAATAGCACTGATATTATTGGCTAGTTATGAGCTAAATGGTGCGTCCGCGATGGTGTTACATGTTCTTGGTGCCGCATTAGTAGTCGGGCGTGTACTGCATGTTATTGGCTTGACGAAAACTATTGGTCTGTCAGTGCAAAGACAAGTCGGTATGTTGTCGACATTTTTTGTGATTTTAATTTTAGCAATAGAAAATATTCGTTTATTTTTAATTGCTTAAAGTTTAGCTTAATTTATCGAGAAATTAGCCGGTTATTTATTAGGTAAATTTTTCGCTTGAGTAATTATCGAAAATGTAAATAGTAAAACAGTTGCCCAATGGCAGCTGTTTTTTATATTTCAGTTCAAAGATATGCTGTGATAACAGGCGTTTGATAGCTCATAGTCAAAAGCGTTATATTAATTTAACTTGTTTTTATCATGCCAATATGAGGGATATCGTCTTCTAAATACATGTCACTAACACGCTCAAAACCATGTTTGTTATAAAATTTTTCAAGATGTTCTTGTGCTGATATTTTAATGGTATCTTGCGGGAAATATTTTTCACATGCGGTTAATGCTTCTTTCATTAATTCATGTCCTAGCCCCGTTCCACGAGCGCTTGGCGCAATCACCACACGACCAATACTAATATAGTCTTGATAGGTTAACCCTTTTGGCAATATGCGCAAATATGCCGTCATTTGACCATTCTGATAGCAGAAAAAATGGCGCGTATCAGGATGACGATCATGGTCGTCTAAATCAGGATAAAAGCAGGTTTGTTCAACAACAAATATATCTATTCTCAGTTTTAGAAGGTCATATAATTCATTCGTTGTTAATTGGGTGAATTTTGGAGCTTGCCAGTTTTTTATGTTGGTCATCAGTTATCTTTTTAGCCATTTTTTGTTATTTTTTCATGAACGCTATCACGTGTACAGTCCGAAGGTGAACCCCAAATTGAAGGAACAATTAAAGTGCTATGCTTGACGAAAACGTTGGCTGATTAATAATTCTTCAAAGTCTTCTGCTGCAAGGGGTCTATCTAACAGATAACCTTGCCCAAAATCACAACCCGCAGTAGATAATAATTGTCGTTGCTGTTCAGTTTCAATACCTTCAGCAATGACTTTAATATTAAGTTTGTTAGCCATAACAATTATTGCTTCACATAAAGCCAAATCATTACTATCAGCTGACATGTTTTGAACAAAGCTTTTATCAATTTTTAAATAGTCTAGTGAGAAGTTTTTTAAGTATGAAAATGAAGAGTAGCCAGTTCCAAAATCATCAATTGATATAGCAACACCTTGCAGACGAATTTCATCAAGTACTGTAACCACTTCTGCTTGGTTTTCCATCAGTAAATTTTCTGTTATTTCAATGCCAATTGCTTGTGGGGGTAAACCCTTTTCAGCTAGGCTATCAATCCAATTGATAATTTGTTTACATTGATTTTTGTATTGAATTGGCGATGTATTAATACTTACTCTCAAATTAGAACAGTAACTTTGTCGCCAAAGTTTCACTTGTTGCACAGCTTCATTAAATATCCAGTCACTAATTTCAATAATTAGCCCAGTTTCTTCAGCAAGCGGTATAAAATCTAGCGGTGAAATTAATCCTTTTTTAGGGTGTTGCCAGCGAATTAGTACTTCTGCTTTCGTAACCGTTTCATTTGATAAGTTAACAATTGGTTGATATACAAGGTGAAATTGCTGTTTTGTAAGGGCAACACGCAAATCTTCAATCATTTCTATGCGTTTAAGAAAGTCATTACGCATATTTTCAGTGAAGTAATGCATGCTATTACGCCCTTGGGCTTTTGCACCATACATAGCTTGATCTGAATTTCTTAATATTGCATCTATTTCTCTCGCATCATCAGGATAAATTGCAATACCAATACTGGCGGTGCAGTAAATTGTTTTTTGTTCAAACTCATATGGTTGAGCTAATGCGTTCAAAAGCTTTTGACCTACATTTTCAATATCCGTGGCAGATTGAGTTCCGACTAAAATAACAATAAATTCGTCACCGCCTAAACGGGCAACAATATCATTTTTCCGAACACTACTTTTAATACGCTTAGAACATTCAACTAATAAGGCATCGCCTGTAGCATGTCCTAGAGAGTCGTTTACATCTTTAAAGTTATCAAGATCTAACATGGCAACAACCAATTGCTTTTTATCGCGCTGGGCATTTTTTATTGCGCTAGTTAGGTGCTCTTGTAACAAATTTCGATTAGGTAAGTTGGTTAAGCTGTCAAAGTTAGCTTGTTGCCAAATAAGTTTGTCGGCTTGCTCTCGCTCTAGAGCTATTCGCGCAAGATTAGCGAATTGCTCTATAAGAGTAAAATCAATAGTTTTAGGTGTTGATTTTTCACTATGGTAAATGGCGAAGGTTCCTAGAATATTCCCTTGATTATCAATAATAGGCTCAGACCAACATGATGCTAGGTTTGCTCTTTTCGCTAATTCAGTCCAAGGAGTCCAAAAGGGATGGCTACTAATATCCGAAACAATAACCCTTTTCCCTGTATAAGCAGCCGTACCACACGAGCCAACGCCATGGCCTATTTCAACACCATCGATAGCTTCATTATAAAAATCTGGAAAGCTTGGTGCAGCGCCTATTATTAAATGCTTTTTGCTGTCATCAAGTAACAATATGCTGCACATTGCACCGTGATATTCCTTTTCTATGCTGACTAAAATAGCGGGCAAAATATCCGATAACTTTGCTGAGCTGGCGATTAATTCCAAAATATTATTTCGTAAGCGACTTACTTTTTCATTGTTGAATAGCTGTTGGTTTCTAGTCTTCATAAATAATGAAAAAGCGAGAGAAAATACATTAGTTAAAATGAGTGCGGCAATAATACGAAGTAGTTCAAAATCACTAAACTGTGTATAGGTTAAAAAACAAGTGATAAAAATAAGTAGGGCATTCAATATACTGGCACTGATTGTTGGTAACAGATAAAAGCCAGCAATGATTATAGGGAAAACCCAATAAATTAATATTGCTCCTTTGGCATAAATGGCGCCGATCATCGTAATTTGAATAAATATGGCTAAAAGGCCACTAAATAATTGAGTTTTTTTGGTAAACCAAACGCCAGAAAAAATTATCGTTATGCCAAGTATTGCAACAAGATCAATGATGATTTGTACTTTATCTTGAGCTTTTATACCCAAAACAAGAAATGGGAATAAACCTAATAGGGCAAAAGCGGTGACGGTGAGTAATATCTTATCTTCACTTGAACGTCTCATCATACCAAAAGAATCCTAAAAATTAAGTCATACAGAGTGTAACTTTATCGCTAAGCGTCGCGAGTATCAATTATATCGTAGATAAAAATTGATCTGTCTCATTGCTGGGAATTGTTATATAAAAAAACGACTTAACACTTTTATCTATAGCCAGTTTTTGATGGGGAAAACATATTAAGTAATAGGTTTGTATTTATATGGTGGCCAATATTGGAATTAACCACCTCGAACTTATTGCTACAGCCTATTTAAGCTAATTTTTGTAAATAACCGTTATAGCGTTTGCGACTTAAGTAACTAACAATTTCTTGCTTATATTGGCAAATGTTGAGTTCAGGGTACTCAGTGTACAAAACATTTTCTAGCGCACTTTTCTCTAAAAAAAGTAAATAAGCTAGTGGCAAATATTTTGGATTGAAATTATTTTGGTATACGGTTGCTCTAACTTCTGATGAGCTATAATGCGTTTTTTTCCCGTAACGCTTTTCAAGCGCTGGGAGCAGTTTCGCTCCGTATTTTTTAATCGAATAGTATTTAAACATATGCTAATCCTTAGCGTTATATTACGTCCAAGTGAGGGCGCACATTATAGTCGCGAGCTTTTAACGCGTCAACAGAAAATTGATAAAAGTCACGCCATCATTGGGCTGCAAGGAAAAATCATACGTTTTTCTAGGTTCATGTCTTACAACTTTTTCTGACGTTAGCGACAAGCTCGATATTTTTTAACGAAGTTTATTGCATGTTTAATGTATTTTAAAATTAAGCGATTAGAAAATATGCTATTACGCATGTTCTTTAAGTACGTAATAGCAATTTATGCAATGATATATTTGTTGAAATTGAAGAATGATTTAGTCTTTGTTATGCCTTGTTTGCAAAACAGCCATCACTTCGCTTAAGTCGATGTTTTGATCTTGTAGCAACACTAATGTGTGATAAAACAAGTCAGCACACTCACCTAATAAATCTTCTTTAGTTTCAGCAACTGCCGCTAGTGCCACTTCTACACCTTCTTCACCCACTTTTTGTGCAATTTTAGTAGTGCCACGTGAAAACAAGTGTGCGGTATAGCTGTCTTCAGGTGCATCACTTTTACGGCTTGCAATAACTTGTTCAAGTTCACTAAGGAAGTTTTGCTGGCTGAGCTTTTGTTCAGGAAAACATGACTCTGTGCCTAAATGGCATGTTGGTCCTTGTGGACGACAAGCAATAAGCAAGCTGTCTTGGTCGCAATCAGTGATGATTTGGCTGACTTTTAAATAATTGCCGCTAGTTTCACCTTTACACCAAAGTGTTTGTTTCGCTCGACTATAGAATGTTGCTAAACCGGTGTTTAAGGTTTGCGCCAAAGCCTCAGTATTCATATAACCTTGCATTAATACCGCACCAGTATCTTGGTGCTGAATGATTGCTGGGATCATTCCTGACATTTTGTCCCATGCCAATCGGCTAATATTATCTTTTGTTATTAGCATAATCTTATCTCAACTTTTTCATTTTTAAGGGTTTGCTTTAGCTTGCTCATGGCAATGATGCCTTTATGGAAAACACTCGCGGCTAGTGCACCATCAACATCAGCTTGCTGAAAAACATCAACAAAGTGTGATATGTCACCTGCGCCGCCTGAAGCGATTAGTGGCACATTGCACTTTTCACGTACTTGGCTCAGCTGTTCAATGTCGTAACCTTGGCGAACACCGTCTTGATTCATACAATTAAGTACTATTTCTCCAGCACCTAATTTTTGCACTTCTTGTATCCAGTCTAAGGTACGCCATTTAGTTTTTTGTGTTCGGGTTTCATCGCCGGTAAATTGATAAACTTGGTACTCTCCTTGGCCGTTGTTGGCGTTTTGATTAAAGTAACTGTCAATGCCAACCACAATACATTGCTGACCAAATACATCGGCTAATCTTGATATTAATTCAGGATCGCGCAGTGCAGGGGAGTTAATCGATATTTTATCGGCGCCCATCATTAAAATTTGTCGAGCATCTTCTTCTGACTTAATGCCGCCGGCAACACAAAAGGGAATGTCGATGACTTGTGCAATACGACTGACCCAGCTTTTATCAACCACGCGATCGTCTGAGCTGGCAGTAATATCATAAAAAACTAATTCATCAGCACCAGCTTGCGCGTATTTTTGTGCTAGCGGAACTATGTCACCAATAATTTCATGATTACGGAATTGAACGCCTTTAACGACTTTGCCATCTCTAACATCTAGACAAGGAATTATACGTTTGGCCAACATGCGATTGCCTCCTCAAGAGTGAATTTACCTTCTAACAATGAACGGCCTAATATTACGCCGTCAACACCGGTTGGGATCAGTGCAGTAATATCTGCTAATGAGCCAATGCCACCAGAGGCTTGCCATTTGATATTCGGGTATTGCTGACAAAGTTCTTGGTACATTTCAACATTACTGCCAGTTAAGGTACCATCCTTACTGATGTCAGTGCATAAAACATGAACTAAACCTGCGGCAATATAATCATCTAATAATGACTCTAAATTAACGCCACTGTCTTTTATCCAGCCGTGTGTTGGCAAGGTTTTATTGCCATTGGCATCAATTTTTACGTCAAGTGCTAAAACAATGCTCTCACCGCCAAATTCGGTAAGCCAAGTGCGAACTAAGTCTGGTTCTTTAATGGCGAGCGAGCCGATCACCACGCGATCAGCGCCTAAGGTTAATAATTGCTCTACATCGTCCTTGCAACGTACACCACCGCCAACCTGAATAATCATGCTTTCGTGCTTTACTAAAGTTTTCAGTAAACTTAGTTGGCGTTTATTACTATCCTTTGCGCCATCTAAATCAACAAAGTGCATCACGGTAGCACCAGATTGAGCATATGAATCTTGGCGTTCTTTGGCGGTGTATAGATAGTTAGTTTTCTGCTGGTAATCACCTTGAAATAATCGAACGACTTCACCGTCAATTAAATCGATTGCTGGGATCATCATCGTTTACATCTCCAAAAAGTTTTTAATGATTTTACTACCAAGATCGCTTGAGCGTTCAGGGTGAAATTGACAACCAATGAAGTTGTCTTTGGCAATAGCTGCTGAAAACTCACTACCGTATTGGCAGCGTGCAACCGTGTATTCAGACACTGGCGCAGCAAAGCTATGAACAAAGTAAAAATAGTCTTCAACGTTAATTCCGTTAAAAACAGGGTGACTTTCAACTTGGCTTAAAGTATTCCAGCCCATATGTGGCAGGCGTAAGCTTTTAGCGTCAAGTGGGCGAATATCAGTGGGAATTAAGCCCAAACATTCGATAACTTCATCGTTAGTTTCGTCAACATTCGTATCACTATTGGTATTAGCACCTTCTACTGAGCTTCGAGCCATTAATTGCATACCTAAACAAAAACCTAATACCGGTTGAGTTAGTTGCTGCAAGGTTGCGACTAATCCTTTTGCTCGAATATTTTCCATGGCATGACGGGCAGTGCCAACACCAGGTAAAATTACTTTTTTAGCATTTTTTATTGTTTTAATATCATCAGATATAACGATGGCATAGCCCAAACGCTCGACGGCGAATTTTACCGACGAGAGGTTGGCACAACCGGTATCAACAATAACAAAATCAGCTGTTTGCGTTACTTGTTCAGTTGTCACGCTATAAACATCCTTTTGTGCTTGGTAAATCATCACCAGATATAGTAATTGCTTGACGTAATGCACGCCCAAAGACTTTAAATAAGCTTTCTACTTGGTGATGACAGTTACCTTCAGTGGTTGAAAGGTGTAAGGTAATTGCCATGGCGTCAGCTAACGAGCGGAAAAAGTGCGATACCATCTGTGTCGACATTTGCCCGACATTACTATCGGTAAATGTTGCATCAAACTCTAACCAAGGACGGCCAGATAAATCGATTGAACATTCTGCTCGGCATTCATCCATAGGTAAAACAAAGCCAAAGCGGCCAATACCGCGTTTGTCACCTAAGGCTTGTTTAAGTGCTTGCCCAAGTGCTAGTGCGGTGTCTTCAACACTGTGATGTTCATCAATATGATAATCACCATTAACGTTGATGTTCATGCTAAAGCCACCGTGAGCCGCTATTTGTTCAAGCATATGGTCGAAAAATCCCAAGCCTGTTTTGATCTTAATATCGCCAACCTTATCGAGATTTATCGCGATATTGATATCAGTTTCTTTTGTTGTTCGAGTGACATTCGCAATACGAGGTTTTGTTAGTAGCTGTTCGGCGATATCCTGCCAGTTAAGCGATTGACGATTATACTTAATACCTTGAATGCCCATGTTGGCTGCAAGTGTAATATCGGTTTCTCGGTCACCAATCACATAAGAGTTGGCAAAGTTAACTTTACCTTGCTGCAGGTAATCGCTAACTAGCCCTAATTTAGGCTTTCGACAGCTACAATTATCTTCGTCGAAATGTGGACAAAGCAGCACTTCATCAAAGCTAATGCCTTGTGATGAAAACATTGCCATCATTGCATCGTGTGGCAAATCAAAATCGCTTTGCGGGTAACTATCGGTACCTAAGCCATCTTGGTTTGACACCATCACTAAGCGAAAGCCCTTTTTTTGCAAGGCAATTAGTACTGGAATAACATTCGGCTCGAAGACTAACTTTTCTAAGCTATCAACTTGTTTATCCGTGATTGGCTCTTCAATTAAAGTGCCGTCTCGGTCGATAAATAAAATATTTTGCTGGTTCATACTAATTCTCTTTTATCTGCTGTTATTGCGTTGATAATTTTTTGTTTTAATAGTGATAGTTCGCTTTCACTACCAATACTGATCCGTAAGCAATTGGCTAAGCTTTGTTGTTTAGATTGGTCGCGAATTAAAATACCTTGCTTGGCAAGAGTATTAAAAATAAAGTTTTTTTTGGCTTCGCTTTCACAGCGAAATAGCACAAAGTTGGCATCGCTAGCAAATACTTGTTCGCACCATTTTTGTTGTGCTAACCAATGAGCAAGTTGGTCTCGTAACGCACTTGTTTCTTGCACACGATTGTTCATTTGCCTTAAACCATTTTGTGCCAATGCTTCACTGGCTATTTCGGCAACTGGCGCTGAAATAGGATAAGGCGCAATAACTTTGCTGAGCATGGTTATTACGTCTTCATTAGCTAAAGTGAAGCCACAACGTAAACCTGCTAAAGCAAAAGCTTTTGATAATGTTCTTAATACCACTAAGTGTGGGTAGTCTTTTAACCAGCTAGCAACGGATTGTTCTGGGCTAAATTCAATATAAGCTTCGTCAACAACAACAATGGCGGAATCGGCAAATAACTCTAGCGTTGCTTGAATATCCTGTGGTGATAATAAATTACCAGTTGGGTTACCCGGAGAACATAAAAATACCACTTTAGCTTGGCCAACTTGTTGTTTTAGCTCCGCTAAATCTAATGACAGCTTATCGGTTAACGGCGCTTTAATGGTGTCTACGCCGTGATTTTCTGCGCTTATGGCATACATGCCATAAGTAGGTGGGCAAATTAATACTTTATCTTGATAAGCTCGACAAAAGGTTCGGATTAATAACTCTATGCCTTCATCAGCACCGCGGGTTGCCAAAATATTTTCAGTGCGAATATTGTCAGTGCTTAAAGCACAATAATCACGATAAGCATTGATTAAATTCTCCGGCTGAAAATCAGGGTAGCGATTAATATTGTTACTGTTTACTTGATAGGCACCCGTGCCCGATGCTTCATTAGCATTTAGCCAAACTTTACTCTGCATATCGCCATTACTTGAATGTAGACGACGCGCTGATTGATAAGGCACCATGTCGACTAATTCTTCGCGGGCAAGTTTGTTTGCAATAGTCATTTATGCCGCTCCTGCTTCATCAGTAGCTTGATCTTCAATAGTTTTTTTCTCAGTAATAGGCTGCTGTTCTAAACGAATCGTTACGGCGCGTTTGTGGCCGTCTAAACCTTCGGCGTCAGTAAGTTCACAAATACACTCGGCTAAGTTGCTCAAACCTTGGCGAGTAATTTCTTGCACAGTAAAGCGTCTTGAAAAGTCTGCTAATGACAAACTGCTGATCACTTTTGAATAGCCATAAGTTGGCAGTACGTGATTAGTACCGCTGGCGTAATCGCCGGCTGATTCTGGGGTATAAGCACCAACAAAAATAGAACCGGCATTTCGTAACTGTGCTAGTAATACTTGCGCATTCTCAGTTTGAATAATTAAGTGCTCAGGGCCATATTCATTTGAAACCTCAACCGCTTGCGCCAAATCTGTGGTTAATATTAAACGACTTTGCTTTAAGGCTTGCTTGGCAATATCGGCTCTTGAAAGTTCAGCTAATTGCTTAACTAATGCGTCTTGTACTTCACTAATAAGCGCTTCACTGTCAGACAACAATATGACTTGGCTATCAGGGCCGTGTTCGGCTTGTGAAAGTAAGTCAGCAGCAACAAAGCCAGCGTTAGCATTTTCGTCGGCAATGACTAGTACTTCTGAAGGGCCTGCTGGCATATCAATAGCAAAACCATTGACTTGTTGCGATAGCTGCTTTTTAGCTTCAGTTACATACTTATTACCTGGGCCAAATATCTTATTGACTGGCTTAATCGTATTTGTACCAAAAGCTAAAGCAGCACAGGCTTGTGCGCCGCCAATGTTATAAATTTCGTCTATTTGGCAAAGTGATGCTGCAACAAGAATCTCGTCTGCTAACTGACCATCTTTATTGGGAGGACAAACCAATACTTTACGCGGACATTGCGCTAACTGCGCTGGTACACCTAGCATTAATACTGTTGATGGTAGTGGAGCGCTGCCAGCAGGAATATATAAACCAACGCTAGCAATAGCTTCTGTTTTTAAAGTACATATCACACCTGGGGTGGTTTCAACCCGAATGTCATCGGTTATTTGTGCTTGGTGAAAACGCTTAATATTGTCATAGGCGCTTTTAATCGCTTGTAGTCGTTTGCTGGTTAATCTGGCTTTCGCAGCCTTAACTTGCGCTTGAGTAACTTGTAAACTTTCAAGTTTTACGCCATCAAATTTCTCAGTTAAATCAAATAGCGCGGTATCACCATTTTTTCTCACTTTGGCTAAAATATTTTCTACTTGCTGCATTAATAAAGCACTTTCGGCAATGGCTGGGCGCGATAAGGCAAATTTACGCTCGGCACCTGATAAGTTTGGCCAATTGATTATTTCGTTTTTCATATCATTCAACTTCTAATAATGTTGTCTAGAAAGGTGAATAGCTTCAAAGCAAACGAGTTTTCGTAGTCATTTGCATTGAACCTATTTGCTATCCCATCATTTTCTCAATCGGCATCACCAAAATGGAGTTACAACCTAAGGCGTTAAGCTGTTCCATCGTTTCCCAAAAGAAGGTCTCTGTCGCTACAACGTGTACCGCTACAAGGTCGTCACGTCCAGCCAATGGCAATATGGTTGGCGTTTCCTTGCCCGGCATTAAGGCGCTTACTTCAGTAATTTTATCTTTTGGCGCGTGAAGCATAATGTACTTACTTTCTTTTGCTTTCATTACCCCTTGAATGCGCGGTAATAAAGTATCGAGAATACTTTGTTTCTCTGGTGCTAAGGCGGTAGATGTTTGAATTAATGACGCTTTTGAGCGGAAGATTTCCTCTACTTCAACTAAGCCGTTTGCTTCTAGTGTTGCTCCGGTTGACACTAAATCACAAATACCGTCAGATAAACCAACGCGGGGAGCAACTTCCACAGAGCCTTTTAATAAGCAAAAATCAACGTTAATGCCGTTTTCTTTCGCATATCGATTCAACAATTGTGGATAGGTTGTGGCAAATCTTAGGCCATTTAAACTTTCAACACCTTGGTAGTCAAAACCTTCAGGCATGGCGATAGATAAGCGACAACCACCAAAGTTCAAGCCAGAAGTACGAATGTATTGCGACTTTTGCCCCATGAGTTCACGCTCTAAAGCCGTTTCTTCTAACGTGTTGTCGCCAACAATACCCAAATCACAAACACCGTCCATCACCAAGCCTGGAATGTCACTACTGCGTACGCGCATAATATCAATGGGCATATTAGTGACGTGAGCAAGTAAGCGGCGATCAGAAACATTGAGCTTTAAGCCGCAACGTTTTAGTAGGGCTTGCGTGTCGTCACTTAAACGACCTGATTTTTGCATTGCGATGCGTAAACGTGGTTCTGTTGTCATTTTATTTTCCTATTAAATTTTAAATTCTGTTCTTATTGAGTCGCTTTTTATGTTGTAAAAATTGTTTAAAAAATATCATGTATATACAATTCTAAGGCCATAAAAATGCGAAAACCCCCGAGAGAGGTGAACTCTTTCGGGGGTTTAGAAATTAATTTTTATCTATCTTACACCGCTGAAAGGTTCAAAGCCCCTCAGCGAAAAAACCTGAGCAGCTAGTCCGAATGATGGTGATGATGATGGATAGCAATCAGATTTAATGTCATTTTTTATTTACTCTACTTAGTGTCTAATTATGTTTAGTTAGCTTGGTGTAAGTTTTAATACGCTAGGTTTAAAGCGCTTTAGCTAAATTAAAGTAGTTACTTTAATTTATATTTTTACACTACGTTGATTTTATCAGTAGGGCAAGTGTTTAATTTTGCATCGATATTATATTTTGAACTAAGCTAGTGTTATTTTTATCTAAGCGGAATACTGTAAGCATTAAAGATTTATCTTATATCGTCGATAACAGGTTTATATGTTGATGAATTTCGTCATTTGAATTATGTGTAAATAAAAGGGGGAACAATTATGGATATATTTACTACGGCATTAACACGCGTTGTTCCTGTGCCCATTAAACCAGCAAATTTAAAAGTGAAAGCCTTAGCAAAAGACGCTGCAGCAAGTGGCGTTTCTGATGACATTCAAGGTTTAGAAGAACATGAGTTATATTTTAAAAAACAGGTAAAAGAAAATCCTGAACAAGTAGGAGAAAAACAAGAAGAAAACACAGATGACGTTATTCTTCCTACGGCTGTCCCTTCAGATAATACCGGCCAGAATGTAGACATGTTTGACGACAGCGAAGATGAATTAAAAGATGATAAAGATGATAAGCCCCACTTAGATCTTTTTGTTTAACAATTTCAGTGTAGTCTGGCTTACGTATAATTCGATGTTATTGTTATATTAATCCCTGTTATTTTTCGATGTAATTCTAGGCTCGCATCTCAAAGTAGCTTGGGTATAATGAGCGCAAATTTCCTAATACCATTTCCTAATGAGTGCTGTAGAACACGCGTTTTCACATCAAGGTGCTTTAGCTAAAGCCATTAATGGATTTTCTCCCCGTCAAGCTCAACTTGATATGGCGATAGAAGTTGCTAAAGCTATCGAGCAAAAAAGCTCTCTCGTTGTGGAAGCTGGCACCGGTACTGGTAAAACCTTTGCTTATTTGATCCCCGCATTATTGGCCAATAAAGCCGATGCGGAAAGCGATCAAGGGCAAAAGAAAATTATCGTCTCGACTGGAACAAAAAATCTCCAAGAACAATTATTTCATAAAGACTTACCGTTAATTCGCAAAGCATTGGCGAGTAATGCTCAAGTTGCGCTTTTGAAAGGGCGAGCAAACTATCTTTGTATTTATCGTCTTGAACAGTATCAAAATTCACGCGGTCAACTTGACGCACAAACATTAGCTGATTTCGTTAAAGTGCGCTCTTGGGCCAATGGCACACATAGTGGTGATATTGGTGAGGTCGTAAATGTGATGGAAGGCTCACCGGTTTTTCCTTTTGTTACTAGCACCGTTGATAATTGTTTGGCAAAAGACTGCCCTAATATTGATGATTGTTATTTAATTAAAGCGCGCGAAAAAGCGATTGATGCCGACCTTGTGGTGGTGAACCATCATTTGTTTTTTGCTGATATGGCGCTAAAAGACAGCGGGTTTGGTGAATTGATCCCTAAAGCCGATGTGATGATATTTGATGAAGCCCATCAAATTGCAGATATTGCCAGTGAGTATTTTGGTGAAGCATTTTCAACTCGGCAATTATTGGATTTATGCACTGATGTTTTGCAAGTTTATCGTAGTGAATTAACTGATGTTAAACAACTCGGCAAAGCTGCTGAAAAACTGTTAAAAACCTGCCAAGAATTTCGTTTATTGTTTAACTACGATCCCGAACGGGGCAATTGGCGCGAAAAACACAAACAACAACGCTTTTCTCATGCTTTCACTTTATTGAAAACAGATTTAGATTTTTTGTATCAAGTGATCAAACTCTGTGTCTCGCGCAATGAAGCGATTGATAACTGTTTCGACCGCGCGGTTAATTTGCTAACACAATACGAAGTGATGGCCGATGTTGATGCAATGGGGATGAGCTTTTGGTATGAAACCACACCTCGTCATGTCGTGCTACATAAAACACCATTATCAGTGGCAGATAAATTTGGTAATTATGTAAAAGAATCAGGTGCAGGTTGGATTTTCACCTCTGCAACTTTGGCAGTTGATGGCGCATTCCAACATTTCTCTAGTCATTTAGGCATAGAGCATTCTGCAAGTTTATTACTTGATAGCCCGTTTGATTATGCCAAACAATCACAATTAGTTATTCCACGTTATTTACCGGCAGCGAATGATAGGAACAGGGCAAAAGCATTAAGTGATTTAGCAAAACCGTTAATTGAAGCCAGTAAAGGCGCTTGTTTCATGCTGTTTACCAGTTATCGTGTGATGCATCAAGTGGCTGAACTATTAGCTGAAGAGGTTGATAATCGCTTATTGGTTCAAGGGCAAATGGGTAAACGTAAGTTACTTGAGGAGTTTGTTGAGCAAAGTGATGCTGTGTTGCTTGCCACCGCAAGTTTTTGGGAAGGTGTTGATGTTCGTGGCGATAAATTAACTTGTGTGATTATCGATAAATTGCCATTTGCTTCACCCGATGACCCGTTATTACAAGCACGCAGTGAAGATGTTAGGCGCCAAGGTAAAGACCCTTTTGCTCAAATTCAATTACCACAAGCGGTTATTGCCTTAAAACAGGGGGTTGGTCGGTTAATTCGCGACGTTAGCGACAATGGCGTACTCGTTATTTGCGATGATAGATTGGTGAATCGTCCTTATGGTGAGGTGTTTCTAAAAAGTTTGCCGGAAATGAAGCGCAGTCGAGATATTAAGCAGGCCGCTGATTTTCTTTCAAAACTGAGCTAACTTTTTACGGTTATCGCCGTATGTATTTAGTTAAATGTTGTAATAAATTAGTCTGAACGCAAAGATTGCTCAACCATGGCAAAAAATAATGATAAACTTGCCGATAAGCAATAATACAAATTTTAAAAGGTTTTTTTGACGTGAATTTTTTGGCCATCGATGCCTCTACTGAAGCTTGTTCAGTCGCAATAACATTTAATGAGTCACAATTTAGTGAATATGAACTGTGTCCTCAGTCTCATAGTTTACGTTTACTACCTATGATTGATAGCGTATTAACACAAGCTAATTGTAAGTTAGCTGAGCTTGACGGTATTATTTTTGGTCAAGGACCGGGCAGTTTTACCGGTGTGCGTATTGGTATCGGGGTAACACAAGGTTTAGCCTTCTCAGCGCAGTTACGTGCTCGAGGTGTTTCAACATTGCAAGCGATGGCACAACAAGCTTACATTGAAAAAGGCGAAAGAAGAGTTATCGCTGCAATTGATGCACGTATGTCTGAAGTTTATACTTGCTATTTTGAAGTAGATGAGCAAGGTGTTATGCAGGCTAAAACAGCTGAAACTGTATTAAAACCAGAATTGGTAGCGCAATATTATAATGATATGGCTACACCTGCTTACGGTGTAGGATCGGGGTGGGATGCATATAAAGATTTAGCTGCATTAAAATCAAACGCTGATTCACCTGAAATATTATTTCCTACGGCAGAGGCAATGTTGGCAATAGGGCAGGTCGATTTTTCTCGACATTGTGTTGATGCAGAAAATGCCCAGCCTAAGTATGTTCGTGATACTGTTTCATGGAAAAAATTACCAGGTCGTGAATAAAAGTTAATTGTTTGCTTGATGTAAACTAATAATTTCATCAAGCCATTTAAATAGCATTAAATAGCATTAAATAGCATTAAATGGCAATTTGCCATCTTAAATTAGCGCTAAGCTCAGATGAATTTTAAAGATAAAAATATTTTAACCTTGAACAAAATTTGTTAGATTAACCATTATGCAAGTAACCAATACGACTAACTTAGCTGCTACATCTGTTGCCGCACCAAGTAATACCTCTCCAGTACAAGCTCAAGAGCAACGTACTAGAGCGCTTGCACGCGAAGAAAATCAAGAGCAAAAATCTCAGTCTGATGCAAAATCACAACAACGTTTTGATGTAAACGAGCAAGCTATTGCCCTGATTGAACGCGAACAATTACAGTCTTATAACAATGGTAATAATCAACAACAAAATAAAAACTCTAATGACTATAATAGTGGTTATGATGCACCATCAAATCAAAATCAGTCTGCAGTAGCAGCGTATCAGTCTGTTGATTCCATTGCTCAACGTGACAATATTCAACAAGTATTTGGCGTCGACTTGTTTGCCTGATTTTTCAAAGAACACCTCCTCCTCATCAGATTCTAAAAAGTTGAGTTTTAACCAAAGATATCAATTTTGGTTATTATTTATATTTGCCATTATCGTATTGCAAATTCCCATTATTTCTATTCCATTTAAGTGGTTAGAAAGTTACTTTCATGAAATTAGTCATGGTTTAACCGCAGTATTTACTGGTGGTAGCATTGTTCGAATACAGCTATTTCCCAATGGTGCAGGCTTATGTACTACCCGTGGAGGTTCATCATTTTTGATTAGCTTAATGGGGTACGGCGGTGCAATAATTTGGGGTGGCTTACTTTTTTCGTTAGCGTCGGTGCATCGTAATATTGCTAGAGTTTTTTCAATTGTTTTATTGTGTTTACTTACTACCAGTATTTTATTATGGGTAAGAGACTTACTGACCTTGTTTATTGTGCTGGTTTTAGTACTGTTAGTTGCTGCGCAACTAAAATTTTCGTCCCATAAAACCTTACAGAAAATGCTGCAAATCACGGGCTTGTTAGTATTAATTAATAGTTTAATGAGCCCGCTATATTTACTTGATGGGCAAGCTAAAGGTGATGGTGCAGCATTAGCCAACATCACCTTAATACCAGAAATTGTTTGGGTTGCACTTTGGTTTGTTTCGGCTCTATTTATGACTTATCGATTAAGCAAAACCAAGTTTTCGCGCTAATTTATGAATATTTTATATTACCTATAAATTCACCTGTAGTGATATCGTTTCTTTGTGCTATTGGTTTACAAGCAATAGATTTAAATAAAATAATTTGGATTGAGTATGTTGCCTAACGGTATAAAAGAAATAACATTTAGTTCAGGCTCAAAAAAAATTGCAGCATTATCTAATGGCAATGATCAAGCACCGCTATTGCTATGTTTACATGGCTGGTTGGATAACGCGGCGAGTTTTCAACCACTGATGCCATATTTAGCTGACTATCATGTTATTGCGATTGATTGGCCAGGCCATGGCTTATCAAGTCATCGCAGTGAAGATGCGCATTATCATTTTATTGATTGGATATACGACCTAGTTAAGCTCTTTAAGTCACAACAATGGTCAGACGTTAATATTGTTGCTCACTCTATGGGAGGCATGATTGCTTCCGCATTTGTTGCGGCTTTTCCGGAACAGGTAAAATCATTAAGCTTAATTGATTCGATTGGCTTACTAGCACTGAGTAGTGAGAAAACCACCACGCAACTGCGCCAAGGCATGTTGAGTCGATTATCACGCAGTGATAGCAATATTCGTTACCACCTAAGCATTGCGTCAGCGGTTGAAGCAAGAACTCTAGTTTCGGATTTGAGAACAGAGCATGCAGAGCTAATTGTTAGCAGAGGTATCGAAGATACTGAAAAGGGCTTTCAATGGCGTTCAGATAGTCGATTACGGGCAACATCGCCGTATAGGCTTACAATGTCTCAAGCTAAACAAATCATTACTGATGTCAACGTTCCAACGCAATTGCTATATGGTAATAAAGGAATGGAGATGGTGACGCTAGGGCTAAAAGAGTTTAGTACACTTTTTAGTTCGTTAACCGTTCATGAACTTACCGGTGGTCATCATGTGCATATGGAACAGCCTGAGAAAATGGCCAAGTTAATTGCTCAATTTGCTAATTAACGAAATATGGATGTTTATTGAACAAGTTTTCTAACCAATTCTACTATAATGAATTTAGTCATTTGAGGTTAAATTTAAACAAGTGTTTAAATTTACTGGATCGACCAGTGAAAATTTGATAAAACGTATCACTAAAATTAAGAATAAGAAATAAAAGAGGAAAGGCACTGTGGAAAAAATTTGGCTTGAGAAGAGTTATCCTCCTGGCGTTCCATATGAAATCGACCCTGATAAATATGCTTCAATCGTAGATATGTTCCATAAATATACCGAGGTATATGCTGAACGTAGTGCGTTTATCAATATGGGCGCAGAAATTAGTTATCGTGAACTTGCTGAACAAGCCACTGCCTTTGCTGCATATTTACAAAATGATTTAGGCTTAGTCAAAGGCGATAAATTCGCCATTATGGTACCGAATTGTTTGCAATATCCTATCGCATTATTTGGCGCTTTAATCGCAGGTTTAACCGTGGTCAATGTTAATCCACTTTATACTGCCCGCGAATTAGAGCACCAATTAAAAGACTCCAATACTAAAGCTATTTTGATTATTCAAAACTTTGCCAGTATTTTGGAAAAAGTGTTAGATAAAACTCCAGTTGAAAAAGTTATTTTAACGTCGCTTGGTGATCGCTTAGGTACTGTTAAAGGCGCTGTTGTTAATGGCGTTGTTAAATATGTTAAAAAAATGGTGCCAGCGTTTAATATTGCTAATACGGTGCATTTTAATAAAGCATTAGCTAAAGGTTATAAGTCGACATTTACACCAGTAGAGCTTATTGGAGAAGATTTAGCCTTTTTACAATATACCGGCGGTACTACAGGTGTTTCAAAAGGCGCGATGTTAACGCATCGCAATATGGTTGCGAACTTAGAGCAAGCCAAGGCAGCGATTAAGCCACAATTAGAAGAGGGCAAGGAGCTAGTTGTTACCGCTTTACCGCTTTATCATATCTTCGCCTTAACCGCTAACTGCCTAACGTTTATTACTTTAGGTGGTACAAATTTACTGATAACAAACCCACGTGATATGCCCGGTTTTGTTAAAGAATTATCGAAATATCCATTTACGGCAATTACCGGTGTAAATACGTTATTTAATGGTTTATTGAATACGCCTGGCTTTAGTGAGCTTAGTTTTGCTAATTTAAAGCTATCACTTGGTGGTGGTATGGCAGTGCAACGTCCTGTTGCTGAAAAATGGGAAAGTGTCACTAAAACACGTCTACTTGAAGGTTATGGTTTAACCGAATGTGCACCGTTAGTTACGCTTTGTCCATATAACCAAACTCATTACAGCGGTAGCATTGGATTACCTGCATCATCTACTGATATTCGTATTGTTAAAGAAGATGGCAGTATAGCGGGTATTGATGAAGCTGGTGAAATGCTGGTTAAAGGCCCTCAAGTGATGAAGGGCTATTATAACCGTCAAGAAGCAACAGATGAAATTTTAAAAGACGGTTGGCTAGCAACGGGTGATGTTGCATGTATGGACGAAAATGGTTTCTTCAAAATAGTTGATCGCAAAAAAGATATGATTATCGTTTCTGGCTTTAATGTGTTTCCAAATGAAATTGAAGAAGTTGTTGCCAGTAATGAAGGTGTATTAGAAGCTGCTGCTATTGGCATTCCACATGAAGTTTGTGGTGAAGTAGTGAAAATATTTGTTGTGCGTAAAGATCCTAACTTAACTGAAAAAGATCTGATTGCCCACTGTCGTGAAAACTTAACAAACTATAAAGTACCAAAAATTGTTGAGTTTCGTGATGACTTACCAAAGACTAATGTGGGTAAAATATTGCGTCGAGAACTTCGTTAGTCATAGAAGTAAATACTCGAATCAAAAAAGGCCAACTGAAGTTGGCCTTTTTTATGACTTTAATTTATTGTTAAATCCGTAATGAATGAGCGTTAAAGTGAAAGGTTCAAACTGTTTATAATGCTATTGGGCATTTAAACGTTGAGCATTAACGGCTTTGCTGTCGTCAGACATTAGATAAACATAAAGTGGCATAATATCTTCAGGTAAGGCGATGCTATCTTTGTTTTCTGCTGGATAAGCACTTGCACGCATATGTGTACTGGTTGCACCGGGGTTAATTGCGTTCACTCTTAATGAAGAATTTTCATATTCATCAGCGATAACCTGCATCATGCCTTCTGTGGCAAACTTAGAAACACTGTAAGCTCCCCAATATGCCTTACCTTTATTACCTACACCTGAAGATGTAAATACTAATGAGGCGCTTTCCGCTTTTAATAGGCTTGGTATTAATGCTTGAGCCAGTAAAAACTGTGCGTTAACGTTGACGTTCATCACGTCATGCCAAATTTGCTCACTAACTTGAGTAAAAGGCGTTAACTCTCCTAACATAGAAGCATTCAGTAACGCGCCATCTAGCTTGCCAAATTGGCTGACTATTGTTGAGGTTAAGTCAATGTAGTTCTGTTTGGTTGCACCTTTTAAATCAAGAGGGACAATGGCAGGCTCTGGATGGCCATTAGCTAGTATTTCATCGTAAACCGCTTCAAGCTTTGCAACGGTTTTTCCTAATAGTATGACGGTTGCACCTAATTCGGCATAAGTTAGTGCTGCTTGTCGACCAATACCAGCACCTGCTCCGGTGATAAGTATGGTCTTATTCGCTAAAATTTTAGGGGTAATTGAATAGTCAAACATGTGAATAAATTGCTGATAAAGTTTGCCGATAATTCTACTACTTTCAGTACTATGCTGACGAGTGTTTTCGACACTAAACTACAATTCATTAACAAAAACTGTCAATAAATCAAAAAATCACTAGCACTTGATCTATTCTTGAGTTAACTTTAACTGGTCTAACAAGTTGAAAAGATGCTAAAACAGCTATAAAAACCAGTAAAACTATAGAACAATAAAAACATATTATTAAGCATAGTTAAGTTTATAAAAATAAAAGATAAGTCGTGGGGAGATAAAATGAAAAAGTTAGTACTCAGTCTCGCAATTGCCAGCACATTAGGTTTAAGTGCTTGTGATGACGAAACCATCAAAGACGTTGAAAAAGAAGTGGTTGATAATGGAACAGCCGTTACACCGACAGCTCGTGTTAAGTTTGATCCAAGTGCTGGCGCTGCCGGACTTTCAATTCCAAATGATTTGATTTTTTTAGGTACTGTTGATGGTACTTTAGAAATACCTGTTGCTGACCCTACTGATGGCTCAGACCCATTTGTTGCAATTAGTGCTTTAGATGGCTGGTCTATTTCTCAGCCTTTCTCTCTGGCAATTGATTTCCCTACCGGTACCTCTTTAAATGCCGATAGTGTTGCAAATCCAGCAGCTGTTCGTATATTTGAAGCAGTAATGGGTGGCGATGCTAATGATAGCGACTGTACAGCTGTTACCCGAGGACTTGCATGTAAAGTGGTTGGTGAACTCACTTTTGGTGTAGACTTTGTTACACAGGCATCAGGCAATAACATCAGTGTTATTCCAATGAAACCGCTAAAAGCCGAAACCACATACTTGATGGTAATGACCAACAACCTTAGTGATAATAACGGTAAGGCAGTTGCCGGTTCAACAACTTATGAATTGGCACGACAAGATATTAATACCTTACCATTAGGTAATGCATCACAATTAGCACTACAGGGTGCTATTAATAGTTATGAAGCTGCTCTTGTTGCTGGTGGTGTTGATAGTGAAACCATTATTTATACCGCGGCAATGACCACACAATCTACAACACGTGTGTTGAGCACAGTTAAAGCCGTTATGGCAGCCGGTGTTCCGCAAATGGTTGCTAATGCCCAACAGGGAATTCCAGCAATTGGCGTAGCCGATACAGGTATATCAGTAGCCACTGTTTTAGATGGTTTAATCCCGGATTCTTTAATACCGCTATATTCAGCTGCAAACTATATTCGTGGCGAAATTCATTTACCATACTACTCAGGATTACCATCGGCTGAAAACCCGTTAGCTCCTGTTAATGATTGGTGGCGAGCACGCTGTGATTCAGGTGCAACATTGGCCGGCTTAGCGGCAACGAATCCAGATGCTATTCCTGCTGGTCCATTGGACGAAAATGACGGCTTCTGTATGAACTTTGGTTTACGTGATTTAAGCTCAGTTGTAGCAATTGATACAGAGCGTAACTTGACTAAGTTTAACCCAATCCCTGCCACTACTAGCACTATGATGCCAATTGATGTGCAAATGACTACGCCTGATTTAGCCGTAGCCAATGCTGTACGTGCAAGTATGAGTTTACCTGCGTTAGAAGAACCTGCAGATGGTTGGCCAGTTGCCATGTTAGTTCATGGTATTACCTCAACTAAAGAGCAAATGTTACCTATCACCGGTTTACTTTCTCTATACGGTATTGCCACTATTGCCATCGATCAGCCATTACATGGTAGCCGTGGCTTTGATTTGAGTGGTAATGGTGTTGACGACATTAATACTAGCTCAGTATCAACATTACATTATGTCAACTTAGCTAGCATGTTAACCATGCGAGATAACACTCGTCAAAGTACTGCTGATTTATTAGGCTTGCGTTTAGGAATGAACTTCTTAGGTGGCGTTGATGTTAATGGTAGCCCAATAAAAATTGATAACACGAAAGTTCATATTCTAGGTCATTCACTAGGTGGAATTTACGGTATGAATTTTGTTGGCTTAGCTAATACTGAGCTTAGTCCACAAATTGATGGTCTGTTTAAAGTGGCAAGTGCCTCTTTAGCAATGCCAGGCTTAATGCTTGCAAACTTTGGTTTAGATTCTCCAGCGTTTGAAGGTTTAGCAAAATCTAATTTAACTTTAGAATTATCACCTGAATTCGCTGCTGCTGTTGAAGCTGGTTTACCTGCTGATTATACGCAAACACAATTAAGCGCTTTCTATTTTGCCTTTTACGATGCGCTAGATGCTACGCAAAAAGCAACATTGGATGCTGGTTTCGCACAATTTACTTTTGCGGCGCAAACCGTCACTGATTCAGGTGACCCAATTGCTTACGTTCAAGCACTTGCAGCAACGAATACGCCAACGCATTTAATTGAAGTTGTAGGTAACGGAGTTGACAACCTTTCTGACCAAACAGTAACAAACAGGGCACCATTTACCCCTATGGGTGGCACTGAGCCAGCGATAACGCTGTTAGGCTTAGAAGGTGTAAGTGAAGATACTAATGGCTCTGGTGTTGTTAGATTTGTTAATGGTCATCATAGTTCAATTCTTGACCCTCGTCCTAATGCAGCGTCTCCAGACCCTGAATTAAGTGCCCGAGCAACACAAGAAATGCAAACACAAGTAGCGACTTTCTTTGCTTCGATGGGGCAGTTGATAAAAATAACTGACCCAGAAGTAGTTAAACAATAGTCGATTAGCGTTATTGTTTATAAAAACCCTCTTTTGAGGGTTTTTTTTTATTTGATAAAAAGTAACTAGCTAAATAATATTAAATATTAGCCCTTTTAATTACTAACTATGTCCCCCATATCAGTTTCATAATGTTGATAAATAATGAATAATAGCGGCATAAAATGCGGCTGAATGTTGTCTTAGGAGAAAACCATTGGAATTTTTGTACGAGTACGGATTATTTTTAGCTAAAGCGATTACTTTTGTTGTTGCGGTTGGCGCTATTATTGTTGTTATTGCTTCTTCAGCGATGAAACAAGGCGGTAAAGCTGGCGAGCTAGAGATAACTGATTTATCAGAACAATATAAAGAAGTTGAAGAAGACATTGTTCATTTTTTATTGTCAAAAGAAGAATTAAAAGATAAAGAAAAACAAGATAAAAAAGCAGCAAAAGAGCAAGCTAAAGCAGATAAAAAAGCCGCTAAAGAAGATTCCGGTGAAACAAAAGAAGTGGAATCAAAATTATTCGTTATTGATTTTAATGGCAGTATTGACGCCAAAGAAGTGAGTTCATTACGTGAAGAAATTAGTGCGATTTTAACGGTTGCTAAACCAACAGATGAGGTGTTTGTTCGTTTGGAAAGTGGTGGTGGCATGGTTCATGGCTATGGCCTAGCATCATCACAACTTGATCGTATTCGCCAACATAATATTCCTTTAACGGCTTCTGTTGATAAAGTAGCGGCAAGTGGAGGTTATATGATGGCTTGTGTCGCTAATAAAATTGTTTCAGCGCCATTTGCTATTATTGGCTCTATTGGTGTTATTGCCCAAGTGCCAAACTTTAACCGATTACTTAAAAAGAATGATGTTGATTTTGAACAGTTTACTGCCGGCGAATTTAAGCGTACGGTAACCATGTTTGGTGAGAATACTGACAAAGGTCGTGAGAAGTTTGTTGAAGAGCTAGAAGATACTCATGTGCTATTTAAAAACTTTGTTAGTGAACATCGACCTGAATTAGACATTGCTAAAGTTGCGACTGGTGAACATTGGTTTGGCACACAAGCTAAAGACCTAGGTTTAGTTGATGAGTTACAAACCAGCGATGATTACTTGCAAGCACGTTGTAAGACTCACAAACTTGTGCAAATTAAATATGCCACTAAAAAAGGTTTAGCGGAAAAGTTTTCAAAAGCGGCATCACTATCTTTTGACGCTATCATCAGCAAAGTTTGGCAGAATATCCGTATATTTCCTGGTTAAACGCCAATGTTCACAGCATATCAATAAAATGAGTTATTGGTATGCTGATAAAGGAGGCCGATATGGAAAGTAGTTTTTGGCATAAATGTTGGGAACGAAATGCCTTAGGCTTTCATCAGCAACAAGTACATCCATTCTTAATTGAGCACTTTACGTCAATGTGCTTATCTTCAGATAAACATGTTTTCGTGCCTTTATGTGGTAAAACACTTGATATGGCATACTTAGCGCAGTTTATCCGTGTTACTGGCAATGAATTAAGCGAAATTGCATGTCGTGACTTCTTTCTCGATAATGGATTCGAGTATCAACAACAGCACATTGGTGATTTCACACAATATTCCTGTGCACAATTATCTTTGTTACAGGGTGACTTTTTTGGGCTATCTACAGATCTAATTGGCAATGTTGATTGGATATATGATCGAGCTGGGTTAATCGCTTTGCCTGTGTCAATGCAGCAAAAATATGTAGAGCATTTAAAAACGTTTTTTTCTGTTTGTACACGACTCTTTCTTGTCACACTTGAATTCCCATCAAAGCAGATAAAAGGGCCGCCATTTGCTATTACAGCTGATGATGTAGAAAAACTGTTTTCAGGCTTTAAAGTAACCTGTGTTGCGACAAATGAGCTAGAGGACAAGCAATTCGCGCAACGAAGTCTTGATGTTGATTATTTACAAGAAAAACTCTTCATCATTTCTTTGGATGATTAATCGAGCTGATTAGTTTGGAGTAAGCTCATTGCACTTTATTATTGCTGGAAAAACAAAAAAGGTGCCAAAAGGCACCTTTCTTTGCGAGCATTAATTCTAGAGAAATTAATTTGCTACCGAAATAATGTTTATTCGGCTAGTGATGAAGTTTTAACGCTTTCATCGTTGCGTTTTTCAGCTTTAGTATTTGTCATAGCTACTTGAGAGCGAGTCTCAATTTCGATAGTTTTTATTTCTACCGTATTTAATTTGATTGATTGTGCTAAATTTACTTTAGCCATTTCCATAAAATCAAATGTATTAGTTGCTTGTACTTTTACTAACTCTGTTGCTTGGCTGCTATTCGCCACAAAAGCTAAAATGGCAATAGCCGATAATTTTAAAATGTTGTTCATAAGTCACCTGTAATAAAACGTCAATAGTCCTTATAGATGTTTTGGGACTTTTTCTTTTCACATGCAAACAAGGGTTGGGAGCCTGTTTGTTTTCTACCCGTTCAATACGGGACAAAGATGAAGTCCTTCATCTATGTCGAGTATATTACGGTAAAGCTGGCAACTTTTAAAATGACAATTTATAATGTCATTCATTAGAAAAACTAATCTGACTACTTATGTCGGTAAAATGATGATTTATGCAGCGATATGCATGTCGTCAATATAAAAATATAGGTGTACTTTGGCTAATAGACTCCCGCCACTAAATGCATTGAGAGCGTTTGAGGCATCAGCAAGACAATTAAGTTTTACCCGTGCAGCAGAGGAATTATTCGTCACTCAAGCGGCAATAAGTCATCAAATAAAAGCATTGGAAGAAAACTTGGGCATAAAGTTATTCATGCGTAAAAACCGTGCCTTGTTATTAACGGAAGAAGGGCAGTCTTACTACCTTGATATTAAGGATGTCTTCAACTCCTTACATGAAGCGACAGAGCGGCTTTTAGCTCGTGGTGCAAAAGGCGCTATTACGGTAAGTTTACAGCCAAGCTTCGCTATTCAATGGTTAGTACCGCGGCTTAATACGTTTAATTTATTACATCCCGATATTGATGTGCGTATTAAAGCAGTTGACCAACCCGAGAACTCATTAACAGAGGATGTTGATCTTGCTATTTATTACGGAAGAGGTCGCTGGAGCGGTATTCACGCTGAGCAATTGCATACAGAGTATTTAATTCCTGTATGCTCACCGTTATTGATGTCAGGTAAGAAACCATTAGATAAAATTGAAGATCTCGCCAACCATACGTTATTGCATGATACCTCACGAAGAGATTGGAAACGTTGGTTCAAGCATGTTGATGTACGAGGGGGGAATGTAAATCACGGCCCAATATTTAGTCATTCTGCAATGGTGGTACAAGCGGCAATTCATGGTCAAGGTGTTGCGTTAGCGCATAGTGTTTTAGCCAAACCTGATATTGATGCAGGTCGATTAGTTTGCCCATTTAATGATGTGCTAGTGAGTAAAAACTCCTATTACATAGTTTGTCGAGAGCAACAACTCGAAATAGGTAAAATTGCAGCGTTTCGTGAGTGGGTATTAAAAACCGTAGCGGATGAACAAGAGCTATTGGAAGAAGGACAAATTGCATAATGACTGAGTGCAGTGACAAAATTAACAGTATGATTGATAAAACAACAGCTAGTCAGCTATTGAGCACAGTTGATGATGCTAAAGCATTAGTTATTTTTGCCCATGGTGCTGGCGCTGATATGGAACATGGGTACATTTCAGAAATTAATCGTTTACTCAACAATCAAAAAATTAATGTGTTGCGTTTTAACTTCCCTTACATGGATAAACGTAAACTTGATGGAAAAAGACGACCACCGGATAAAATGCCAAGTCTCATAGCATGCTACCAGTCAGTGTTAGCAAGCGTGAATAGTTCATTACCTATCTTTATTGGCGGAAAATCAATGGGTGGTAGAGTAGCTGCAACGATAGCAAGTGATAAGGATCTTATGATGGATAACCAAGTAAAAGGTGTGATTTGTTTAGGCTACCCATTTCATCCAGTTAAAAAACTAGATAAATTACGTTTAACGCCATTACAAGAAACACAATTACCCGTTTTGATTTTACAAGGTGATCGTGATGCTTTGGGTAGTAAGAATGAGATTGAAAGTTATGAAATATCGCCTAAATGCCAAGTACACTATTTTAATGATGGCGACCATGACTTAAAGCCAAGAGTAAAGTCTGGTTTTGCGCTTGAGCAACATAGAAATTCAGCAGTGCTTAAAATGAAGGAGTTTATCGATGTATGTCGTTAACATAGCGAAACTTCTGACACTATTTGTTGGTATCAGCGGTTGTTTTTCGGTATTATTCGGCGCTTGGTTAGCGCATGGCGGACAAGCGTTGCCACTTGAGCTACAAGATAGATTGTCGATAGCACTTCAATATCAATTTATTCATACACTTGCATTAATATTAACGATTATTTTATACAAAGTTCATAGCAACATTGTATTGATGTTTGCCGCGATATTTTTTGCCTTAGGTATTATATTGTTTAGTGGTAGTTTATATATTAAAACATTTTTCGATCTGACGATGATCGGGAAATTGGCCCCTTCAGGTGGGCTTTCATTTGCACTTGCTTGGCTGTTACTCGGTTTTTCAGGTGCCAAAATGTTTCAACATAAGTTAGGTAATTAATTTAAATGACTGCAATAGTTTTATATTGTCGCCCAGGATTCGAAAAAGAATGTGGCGCAGAAATTCAAGAAAAAGCGGCATGGAGCGAAGTGTATGGTTACTTGCAGCTGACAAAAAACCAAGGTGTGGTTTATTTTCATTTGAATAACCCCGAAGATGGTGAGGCATTGATGAAAAATATGCCATTACGACGCCTTATTTTTGCTCGTCAATGGTTTATCACCGTAACTGAAAAAATTGCGTTACCTGACTATAATCGTGTTGAAGCCATTGTTGAAGCATTAGGTAGCGAATGGCAGTATGCCGATTTACGCATGGAAACCCCTGATACTAATGACGGTAAAGAACTCTCTAAATTTTGCCGTAAATTAGCAGTACCTTTGCGTCAAGCATTAAGAAAAAATAAAGTCTTGACTGAAAAGGGTAATAAAGCGGGGACCAATAAAGAAGGTGCAATATTGCATGCTTTATTTCTTTCGGGCAAAGAAGTTATTTTTGGTTTCTCTCTGGCGCACAATACATCAGCATATGTGATGGGTATTCCGCGTTTGAAATTCCCTAACGCATCACCAAGCCGTTCGACATTGAAATTAGATGAAGCGTTTCTACACTTTATTCCTCGTGATGAGTGGGAAACAAGATTAACCTCCGGCATGACTGCCGTTGATTTAGGCGCAGCACCTGGTGGCTGGACTTATCAACTAGTTCGTCGTGGCATGATGGTTACATCTATTGATAATGGCCCGATGGCAGAATCATTAATGGAAACCGGGCAAGTTAAACATCGCATGATGGATGGTTTCAAATATGTGCCACAAAAACAGACTGTGTATTGGATAGTGCGTGAAACGGGCGCAGGTAAAAAAGTGAGCATTCCAGATCAGACCCCAATTGATTGGCTTGTTTGCGATATGATAGAAAAGCCACAACGCGTAATAGATATGGTTATCAACTGGTTTACTGAGGGGTATTGTAGAGAAGCCGTTATTAACTTAAAGCTGCCTATGGCCAAAAAATACGACATAGTAAAAGAATTACTTGAAAAACTACATGAGGCATTGCCAAACTGTTATTATGAGGCAAAGCACTTGTATTATGATCGTGATGAAATAACATTATTCGTTAAATATAAAGTGCACAGAGTTAATCAACGCAACTAATTTAAAGTAACACTTTCGCTATAAAAAAGAGCCTAATGGCTCTTTTTTTATGCTTGTTCAGTTTGTTTGATAGGCTCATTTGTCAAAGCAGCAGTTTAAAATTAATGTATGAAAAATGAAGTATAAAAAAACCAAGCATTAAGCTTGGTTTTATCATTTTTGATAATTAGTGTGCTTTTATAAACGCTCTAATACTGCATCTGTAAAGTCAGTAGTACCATGTGTGCCGCCTAAATCGCGAGTAGTGCGATCACCAGTGGCAATTACATCAGTTAGTGCTTTTCTGATGTTGTCAGCTTTATCGCTCATTTCTAGGTACTCTAGCATTTGTAATGCAGCTAAAATTACTGAAGTAGGGTTTGCTAAGTTTTTACCTGCAATATCTGGTGCGCTACCATGAACAGCTTCAAAAATTGCACAGTCTTCACCAATGTTAGCGCCTGGTGCCATGCCTAAACCGCCAACTAAACCTGCACATAAATCAGATAAAATATCACCAAAAAGGTTAGTGGTAACGATGACATCGAATTGCTCAGGATTCATTACTAATTGCATGCAACAGTTATCAACAATCATTTCTGTTGATTCAATGTCAGGATAACGAGCAGCAACTTCACGCGCAACTTTCAAGAATAAACCGGATGTTGATTTTAAAATATTTGCTTTATGCACAGCTGTTACTTTTTTTCGACCTTCTTTACGAGCAGTTTCATAAGCAAAAGTTAATATTTTTTCAGCGCCATCGCGTGTCACGATACTCATCGCTTCTGCTTGTGTACCATCTTCAGACACCACTTGACCGGCACCGGAATACATACCTTGAGTGTTTTCTCGTACCGTTAGAATATCGATATTTTCATAACGAGCCTTAGTACCTTTAAAAGAAAGTACAGGACGTAAATTAGCATATAATTTGAACTGCTTACGTAACGTAACATTAATCGAGGTAAAACCTTCGCCAACCGGTGTTGTGAGAGGGCCCTTTAAAGTAACTTTGTTTTTCTTTATTAGGTCTAATGTCGACTCAGGAACAAGATCGCCGTGATTTTCTAATGCTGTTAATCCTGCATCAGCATATTCATAGGCAAAGTTACAACCAGCTTTATCTAGTACCTTAATCGTTGCGTCTATAATATCTGGACCTATGCCGTCGCCAGGGATCACCGTGATAGTTTGTTTAGCCATTGTTTAATTACCTTATGAATATTGCTTTTCTTGAATGATGAGAATCAAAACCGTTGATTAAATATACAATAAATGTAGACCAAGATAGTTGATCTAACACTGCTTTTGCTGAGTTAATCGGCTTAATATTGTGATTATAACAACTAATCGGATCAGTTAGTGAAAATTAGTCTTAAACTTTAGTCTTATGACTAAAAGAAAGGTAAAAATTAATTGGAATAACACGAGGTATAAGCTTATGTTAGTTGCGCAGAACCACTGTATAAAACAACTGCTAGCTGAATAGAAAAAACAAGATAAAAAAACAGCCCATAAGGCTGTTTCTCGAGTAATTGAGTAATCGAAAATTATTATAAGTTTTGAAACTGTTGATAAGCTGTTTTGCCTATGGCAGTTAATATGCCATTAGCGAATAATAGCGCGGTACACTCATCTTGAGTGGTAATACCATCTGATTTAACATGCTGTGTACGGTAAAAGCTAACTTGGTAACTAACTTCGTCAACAATTTTAGCTTCGGTAATATCAGGGCTACCTAATTGTTCAATAGCACTGTTAAAGTTAAATTTTTCTAAGGCAAGCTTCGCTATAAACTGGCGGTTATAAGCTTCTCTGTCTTCCCATTGCATTTTTGCGGGGCTGTCATCATAAAAGTTGACAACTAAGCCGACAAATACGCCATAGGCGGCTAATGCAACTAATATTCTAGCAATGACTTTTTTATTCACTATTTTTCCTTTAGCCTTTATACAACGACATTTAAATTTTACCTATTAACTATAATTTAAATTTTCGTGCTTTGGGGTAATTCTGTCGTATTTTTTTGAGGGTTAATCGCAACTCAAGTAATTATGCTGAATGTTACCAGATTGTTAAGTGCTGGCAAGCGTATTTTCAATTGGTAATCTAATGTCTTTTAAATTAAAGCCTAATGGAATATCTAGTTTAAGCGTCAGTAATTGTTTGCTGAGTGATATTTGCTCTTTATGCAGATCTAGTTTCTCTTTGACACTACTTTTTAAGTCGTCTGCGCTAAGAATACTTTTTATCGACCCGTATTGATTCAGAAGTTTTGACGCAGTTACTTGTCCAATGCCAGCAACACCTGGTATTTTATTGGTGCTATCGCCAGTTAAAGTCCATAAGTCCATCAATTTATTTGGTTTTACATTAAATTTATTTTCGACATACTCATCATCTAAATAACGTCGATTAAAATAATCGTAAACTTTTATGTTCGGGCATAACAATGACAGAAAACATTTGTCAGTAGAGATGATCGTGACATTTTGATTACGTAATGCAACTTTAATTGCCAATGTGGCAATGAGATCGTCAGCTTCATCTTCATCGGACACCAATGAGTCAACGAACCGTTTCATAAATAAATCTTGTATATTGGGAAGGGTATCTGCCAAATGCTCAGGCATTTTTTTCCTACCCTTCTTATAATCTGGATAAATATCGTAACGCCAGCAAGGAGCTTGAGAATCGAATACCGCTAGCGCATGGCTAGGTTGCAATTGGTCAATAATTTTACTTAATGCTTGATCGCAACCTTTTGCGGTATTAAATAGCACTTGTTGTTTGGTATTTTCTGCTAATTCATTATTAAGTAAGAATGGACGCTCTTGAACGGCATATATTCTTCTTATTAAATTTAGCGCATCAATTAATACCAGATTTACAGCCATAAAACTTAACCTTCGATTACCTTATAGCAAGGAATATATTCACTGCCAGGTAGCTTCATACGTTGTTGTTTAACAAATGAGTTCAACAAGGTATCCATTAATGCCATCATGGCTTTGTCGCCACTAATTTCAAATGGTCCATTTTCGCGTATGGCTTTTATACCATTAGCTTTTACGTTACCAGCCACAATACCTGAGAAGGCTCGACGTAAATTTGCTGCTAATGACGCAATATCCTGTTCGTAATGCAAATTAAGTGATGCCATATTTTCATGGTTAGGCTCAAAAGGTTGTTGAAAGTCAGATTCAATGACTAACGACCAGTTGAAGTGATATGAATCACCGGTGTGTTTTCGGTGTGCAACCACATCTTCTGTGGTGGATTTCAATGTTTTCGCTACTTGCTCAGGATCGTCAACAATAATGGTATATAGTTGTTGCGCTTGCTCGCCTAATGTTGAGGCAATAAATTTATCGATTTGAGTAAAGTATTCAGCGCTTTCACTTGGGCCGGTTAAGATAATCGGTAATTTTTGTGACTGATTTTGTGGATTAAGCATTATACCAAGGATATATAACAACTCTTCGGCTGTTCCCGCGCCGCCTGGAAATATAATTATACCGTGTGACATACGTACAAAGGCTTCTAAACGCTTTTCAATGTCAGGCATTATCACCAGCTCATTAACGATTGGGTTAGGCGGCTCAGCGGCAATAATACTCGGCTCCGTTAAACCAATATAACGCCCCGCAGTATTACGTTGTTTAGCGTGACCAAAGGTTGCGCCTTTCATTGGACCTTTCATTGCGCCAGGGCCACAACCGGTACAAATATTAAAGCCACGTAGGCCTAATTGGTAGCCTACTTCTTTAGTATATTTATATTCAGTACTGTTAATTGAATGACCGCCCCAACAAGTAATTAAGTTTGGCGAGCTATCAGGAATTATCGCGTTAGCATTTCGCAAAATATCAAACGTGACATCAGTTGCACTGTCTGAACATTCAATATTTTCATCGTAACGATTACTGATAAATAATATATCTCGTAACACGGCTGATAGGTGCTCTTGAATACCTTTAATTATGTCGCCATCAACAAAAGCATGTTCTGGTGGATTGTCTAAGGCTAGTTTAACGCCTCGCTCTCGGCGTAAGACTTGGATCTGAAAGTCTAGGAATTGTTGGTAAATATCTTCAGCATTATCAGTGTGACTTCCTGCATTTAATACCGCTAACGAACAATTTCGATAAAGGTTATAAAGTTTACTGGTGGCTGATTGTTGTAAATGATCGACTTCAGCTTGAGATAATAAATTCATATTACCTACAGGGTTTATTTGGGTATGCATACTACGACCTCCAATGTAACTATTTATCCGTAAATAACTCTATTTTTGCCATCTTTTTTTGCTTGATATAAAGCAGTGTCAGCACGTTCAAATGCAGAGTGAACATTATCGTCTTTTTGCACTAAAGACACGCCAATGGACAAGGTAATGCTGACGCGGTTATTCTTGAATGTAAAAGGTAAACTTGCCACCTTTTTACGTAATATGTTGAGTCTGTTCATTACGGTTATTTTATCTATGCCACTGAAAACAATGACAAACTCTTCTCCGCCATAACGACCAATAAAAGCATCATTACCGATAACTTTTTTTAAAGTGTTGGCAATTACTTGTAAGGTTTTATCACCTGCAGTATGGCCGTAAGTGTCGTTAATGCGTTTAAAGTCATCTAAATCAATGACTGTGATTGCCAGATCAAACTTCTTATGATGAAAACGAACGATTTCTTTAGCAAAGTATTCGTCAAATGCTGCTCGATTACCTAATTTCGTTAAGGCATCCTGAAGACTTTTGGCTTGTTGTTCCTGCATGCGCTTTTCAAAATTTTGACTCTGCAATTCCAATTGCTTAACTTGTGCAGACATTGTGTTTAATTTGTTTTGTAGTGCCTGACGTTGTTCTTCTTCTAATTTTGTTTTCTTTTCAAGCGTTTTGGCAATTTTCAATAGCTTTTCATTAACATCAACTTTCATGTCAGTTAATGAATTAGCGCCATTGATGCCTTGGCTCATTTCATTTATTTTTTCATGTAATTCTTTATTTATTTTGTCTTGTTTAACATTTGATTCTGAAGTGCTTTTAATCGTTGAACTAACTGATGCTTGTACCGTTGCTAATGTTTCACTTAAGGTTGATAAGAAAATTTTAGCGGTGCTACGTTCCTCTTTTAAGTCCTCAATAATAAGGTCAAAAACGTTTAAGCACTTAGTCATTAATACGTGGTTAGAAATTTTATCATTCAAACTGGACTTTATTTTATTAATATCCACTTTGTGCTTTTCTGACATGACCAAGGTATTGAGAATTGAACTAAAGCGTTCTAATAATTCTTTTGATGCTGTTTGCTCAACTGGATTTAGTGCACGTTTATCATCGGCTACATCAACTTTATTGATTTTATCAACTGATATTGCATTGTTAGCGCTAAGTAAGCCTCCTTTTGGAGGGAGGTCATTCACTTTTAACGCGGCCTCATAAAAGACGATAAATTCGCTCATTAAAGGCACGTATTGAATTAAAGAGTCTTTGCTATCTTGAATATTACTGATGAGCTTTTTTAACTGCTTTTGATCAACAGCAGGTAACTTTTTCACTTTTTGCAAACTGGCACCTGATGTTTGCAATTGCTCATTCATCTTTTTGATATTTTTATCGTTTTGTACAGAGTGTTGCTGTAATAAAACTGAGATTGTACGAACTTCTTTTTCTAAATCAGCAAAGCTAGTTGATTTTTTCAAGGACGAGCGAAGATTTGCAAGCTTATTATCAAGAAGTTTATCAATACCTTTACAGGCTTGTGAAAGTTTCCCTATAAAGCTTGTTAGTAATGCCGATTGAGCACTAAACTCTTCTTCTAATTCGCTGCGAGCACTAATAGCGGTATCAAGCTTTAACTTTAAGTGGCTGATAGTTTTATCCGCAACAGTATTTTCGCCCATAAAAACTCTTCCTTAAAAAACTGTTCAATTAAAAAAGTTGCTAATTTTTTAAATCAAAATAAGGGATTAGCAATAAATCTAAAACCCTTTTATCTATACGCTAATAATAAACATAACCGCATAAAAAGCCAGCAGAAGTGCTCAAAGTGACACTGGTTGCCGAAAAAATATGCAGTTCTTTTAACTTACTGGCGAATTGTGCGCAAATTTGGTGCTTTTGCCTGTGACGACGAACGAAACGGGTTGATGTCCAATCCTCCTCGTCGCGTATAACGAGCAAATACTGATAACTCTTTAACCTGACAAAATCGTTGAATGTCACAGTATATACGTTCAACACATTGTTCATGAAACTCGTTATGTTCACGAAACGAAATTAAGTATTTTAGCAAACGCTCATGACAAATTTTTACACCTGTATATTCAATGTATACGCTAGCCCAGTCTGGCTGATTAGTAATTAAACAATTGGATTTTAGTAAATGACAGACTAAATATTCAGAAACACTTTCGGTATTAGCACAAGATTCTGATTTTAATATTTCAGGTTCAAGGGTAAAGTTTTCTATTTCAATATCTAACTCGTCAATGCAAATCGCTTTGCTATCTTTTATCGCCAGTGCAGGGCACTCATCTACAGCAAAAAGTGATACTTGCGCGTCAGCTTGCGCAATAGCTGATAAATCTTTAACTAATGTAGTTTCAACACTTTGCCAAGAATCAAATTTAGTTTGATTAAAGCTATTTAAATAGAGTTTAAATGACTTCGATTCGACAATGTTTGCGCTAGCGCACGAAAATCTAAATTCAGCCACGGCAACAACCGGCTTACCCTTACTGTTTAACCAAGATAGTTCATAGCCATACCAAATATCTTCACCGTAAAAAGGCAAATTATCAGCGCTTATTGATAAGCTGTCTCTATTTAAGCTTCTTGGTACACCTTGAAGTAAATCTGCGTTATATTGGCTGATATAATCAGTTGTTTTTCCGAGCGTTAAGTTACTTAGTTCTTTCGCGTTTTGATAAGTGCTCATTTTTTTATGTAGTATCTTCTTAGGTTGTGACAATTTTAATCGTATTTTCTTTATTTTATAGGAATTAGTGTCTAGATGAAAATATCAAATGTTTCCCTTTCCAACGTAATTTGGCGTTTCTCTCAAGATTACGTGCAAGCGTATCAACAAAAGTTTCAACATTTACCAATTACTGAACAAGATAAAAATTGGCTTTCACCATGCGAACAGGGCGTTCACCAAGAAAATTACTCTTTATGGCAGCCCGTTAAAGCTGATGATGAATTGACGTTTGATAATGTAGAATCAGCGCTTGAAGCAACACTACATAGCGACATTAAAACTTATTTTACCAGCATTTATTGTGACTCTATAGATGCAAGCTGCGAAGAGGGCAATCTGTCATTATTATTTGCCTGGAATAAAGACGACTTTGCCCGCTTACAAGAAAATATTATTGGTCACATTTTAATGAAAGGTAAATTAAAACAAAAGTTAACAGTTTTTTTTGCGGTTACTGATAATGAAGATCATATTATTTCTGTTGATAATACATCTGGTGAAGTATGGGTTGAAAAAGTAGGTTGTGAAGCTCATAAAAAGTTAGCTGATTCAATCGTAGAATTTATTACACAACTTTCACCAAACCTACCACCTAGCGAAGCCGAAGGACCGCAAACTAAATAAAGTCTTATTCAGGCTTTGTGTTTAACTTTAATTAGTTAATATAATCTCTATTCAACTCAGTAGCAGGATTCAAACTAAAGCTACTGAGTATTTTATTTATGTTTACTTATCAGCTGCTCTAATAAAGCTTTTACTTCGGCTATCTCTTGCTGCAGTGGCAAAATAGCTTGTGTGATTAACGTTGAAAGCTCTTCATTTTCTGGTGCCGTAACTTCTTGCTCACTAGTTCCTTTAATATCGTTTTTTGCTTTTATAAAGTCAGGCTCATGTTGCCAAGATTTTAATACTGAAATGATTCTCGGCAGTGGTGTCGGTTGGCTTAACTTACCTTTTATTAGGGCAACCGTGGGCGTTCTACCTTGATTCGCCAGTTGATTGGCAATGATGGATATTTCATCAGATATCGTCATAAAGAATAACTCAAATGTTAAAGTAGCAACATTTTAGCGAAAAATACTAACCTTGTCTTGCTTTGTTTTAATGTTAATCACAATATTGTATTTAATTTCAATGTGTTAGCATGTTGGTTTGGCATTTGCAGATATATTATCAAAATAACTACTTTTTACTGAGAGAAAAATAAAATGAAAAAATCTTTATTAGCATTAATCGTTGTAGCGCCTTTAACACTTGGATTAACAGGCTGTGTTATTGCTGTTGGCGGAGAAGATGGTCATTCAATTACTGGCGACTTTGAAGATAGAGAATACGAAAATAGAAAAAAAATTGCCCGTATTCAGCTAAACAGTAACTTTTCAGACGTATCTCGTGAAATGGGTGTTGCCGATTTTAACGAAACATATTTAGATGACGGCAAAACAGTTAATGTTGTTTATTACCGCACGCACCGTTTACATAAAGATGGCTTAACAACTAAAGACGAATGTACAAAATTAGTTTTTATCGATAATGTTCTTAACGCTATCGAACAAGGTCGCTAATTTATTAAGTAAAATTATTGCATTGATGAATAAAAAAAGGGGCAATATCCCATTACGGGTATTGCCCCTTTACCTCCCCTGAACTTTCTTACTATTTATACTACTTCATGTGTTAATGGCGTTTCTTTTGTTGACCGCTATGAGATCTTGCAGAACTACTTTTTCTACTGGTACGAGCAACTTTAGTTACAGAGCGATTGCTTGAGCTTTTATAGCTTTTTTGCTGCTTGCGTTGGTTACTAGCCGTACTTCTAGTTTTTACCGGCTTACTTTTAACATAGTTGGCTTTTACGTGATTTTTATTTGCATAGCTTTTCTTCACTGTTTGCTTGTTCGTATGCTTATACTGCTTCACATCTCTGTGTTTAGTAGCGTAAGGCTTAGTCTGAACTTTGTTAACTTTCGTATGAACACTTTTATTGCTATGACGTTTTACTTCTCCACTATTATATTTTGTTTGTTTAGTCTTAGTTTCACGCCATTTCGAATCTTTATAAGGTTCGCGTTTGGTAACTGTATGTTTTGTCTTGTTATATTTGTTGACCTTAACTGCTTGATTCACTTTTAACTTATGGCTGACGTTTTTATGCAATTTACTTGTGCGCTTAGTGTAATGCTTACTCTTATTCGCTAAATGTCCTTTTTCTGAGTGAATATTTTTTGAACGTATTGCCTTATGGCGTTGCACGCTTGGTGTATGACTACGGTATTTCTTCTGAATGCTAGTGCTACGATAAGCTACACCTTTTCTATGGCGTGGGTTATGTTGCCATTTTTTCGATTGATAGCTGGTCGATACTCGCTTATTACTATGATGCTTGTAGTAACGAGATTTGTGATGATGTACAACCACATGATGATTACTCCAGTGCACACTACCGAAGAACAAACCTAGCGTTAAATGAACAGGGTTATGCCAATAGTACGGACCGTGATGCGATGCATAATGACGCGGGTAATTCCAATAAATTGGCGGGTAGCGTGACCAACGCCAATCACCATAAACAACGCGTGTATCATAATAAGGCACATAAATTACCTCAGGCTGTGCTGGCTTGATGATAATTGTTTTAGTTTCACGAACAACATTAACGTTGTCCATTTTTTCCAAGTTACCCGCAACATCTGCTTGTTGTCTTAATGATTGTATACTGGCTAATACTAGAGCTTGATCTTGTAAAAAGGCATCACCGATATTGCGCATCCAATATAAATCGTTGCTAAGCTTTTTGAGTATATTAGGAAAAGGCAATAATGCTTTTATACTGGCATCCCAATCTTCATTCTCCGCTGCGTCCGCACGTTCTTGATCCGTTAATTGATTGTTTTTTTCTAACCAACGTTCTGCATCAACAACTTCAATCGGATAAGTTGCAGCAATTAGAATGTGGCTAAGTAATGCATCGGGGTATAAGGCAATTGGTGCTAGCATTTGTTCAAGTTCAGCTTCAGTGAACTTAGTCATGCTTTCAACTTGGCCTTGCTGATTTTTTGCGTCATTTGTTAAAGTATAATTTTCGAGTGCAAAACTTTTTGTTGCCGTGAAAGACAGCACCACTGCACTTGAAAGAGATATAATCAAGTTACTCAACGATTGTTTAAATTTAAGCTTTTTCATCTAACCACTCCTTTGCGAACAATCTGAAAAGTAATGATTTTAAAAGTTACTTTTCAAGTTATGCTTAAAAGAATACGCCTTGTAAACTGAACACAACCTGAACATCAGCATTACTTTTCATAAAATGATCTTAGAGGAGGTGAATTTGTATTTTTTTGGTATTGTTTGGGGGTAGAATAGTGTTTTAAATTGGAGTGTTAGAGTAGAAAGTAACGCGAAACGTAATCGTCTATTGATATGCCAGGTACTATTTTATGATCAGGTTAATATGTATTACTGCGGAAAGTTAAGAATAAATTTTGCGCCTGTTAGTGAAGACGATTCTTCAATTGCTATACTACCTTGATAGCTATCAACTAAGTCTCGTACTATTGCTAAGCCTATACCGTGACCATGTTGGTAGGTATCAGCGCGAGTGCCACGTTGTAATATATCTTCACGTAGCGCCTCTGCAATACCACAACCATCATCTTCAATAATAAATTGTACAACTTTTTCTTCGTCCGTGACCTTGAGTGAAATTTTAGTTTTAGCGGCTTTACAGGCGTTGTCTAATAAATTTCCTAATACCTCAAGTAAGTCAGCCTCGTCGCCTCTAAAAACAGCTTCTGGTGCTACATTAACAGTGAAGTTTATTGCTTTATCTTGGTAAATTTTTTCTAAGCTGGAAATTAGTTTATTGGCAATAGGCGCTATTTTTGTTCCTAAATGCCATGACGATTGTCCAGCACTTTGCGCTTTTCGTAATTGGTGATCAACCATTGAATTAATCACGCTTAATTGTTCAATGGTTAACTGTGAAAGCTGTTGTTGACTTTGTATAACCGCTAACGGTGTTTTCAAACTATGAGCAAGGTCTGAAAGGGCATTTCGATAACGCTGACGCTGTTTTTGTTCGGCGCTTAACAATAGATTGAGTTGCTCGGTTACCTGAGATAATTCTGTTGGATAGAAGCCAGCTAGACGCTCACTTTTTCCTTGTTCTACATCTTTTAGCTCTAAGCGCAGTGTTTTTAATGGTTTAAGTGTCCAAAGTGACCACAAATATTGAAATAATAGTAATATCAGCATTAAGCCAGCTAGACCTAGTAAGAGTTTATGATGAAATTCTTTCATCATAATAGCCAAGTCATTTTGTTGCTTAATGATGTGTAAGGTCATGGTATATGGTTCAGATTCGCTGCCATAGCTAACACTTAAGCTATAAACAAAATGGCGAGACGACTCTATTTCGGTTTGATAGAACTCACTTTGTCCTAACTTCGGTTGTCGATATTGCTCTGGCTGCCATGAAGAAAGTAATGATTGAGAACTCCATAAAATCTCGGCTACAGGGGAGGAATTATTCTCGTTCTCCTCAAGTTTTGTGAGGAGGGTATTTGGTATTGATGTAAGCACAGCATATAAACCGGACTGACTTACATTAAATTGTGTTTCTAGTAATTGCTCAGGCATGAGCAACTGATTATTTTCAACTTCTACAATGGCTAAAATAGAGTAAGAATAGGCTGAAAGTTCATTGTTAATGCCAGCAATCATATGCTTTTCATAAGCATTACTGATAATAAGTCCAACTAAAGGCAATAATACAAAAATCATTAACAGCGCACTAAATAGCACTCTGTTTCTCAACGAATTAAAGGTGTTTTTTAAGGTATTTAGCAATGAATATTATCCAAGTAAAACAGCATTAGCGTAGGGCAGTTCATGCGAATTAATCAAACTTCTTCAATAAATAGCCTTGACCACGTAAGGTTTCAATAAACTTAAATTGATTTTCGGGGTCTAGCTTCTTACGTAAGCGTCGAATGAATACTTCAATCACATTGGAGTCTAAATCGAAGTCTTGATCATAAATGTGCTCGGTAAGTACCGCTTTAGATTTAACTTCACCTAAATGATGCATTAGATATTCAAATAATTTGTACTCGTAACTACTTAGCGAAACAACTTGTTGATTAACTGAAACTTGCATGCTTGAAGTATTAATTGCAAATGGTCCGTTTTCAATTAGTGGACTTGCTTGACCCGCACTTCGTCTTATTAAGGCATTTAACCTTGCGAGTAATTCTTCGAAATGAAATGGTTTGGTTAAGTAATCGTCTGCACCTGCATCCAACCCAGATACTTTATCTTGCCAACTACCACGTGCGGTTAATATGAGTATCGGAAAGTCAAAGCCTTGTTCTCGTAGGGCTTTTATAATGCTAACACCATCAAGTTTTGGTAAGCCTAAGTCTATAATTGCGGCGTCATACGGGCATTCTTGTCCTTGAAATAATCCAGATTCTCCGTCACTGGCAACATCGACGCTATATTTTGCAGCGGTTAATTGATTCTTAATTTGTAATTGGAGGTTTTCATCGTCTTCGATCAGCAAAATACGCATTGATTAACGTCCTGAAACTCTGCCTGATTTGGCATCTACATTGACAGAAATTACATGACCATTTTTTTTCAGTAACTTCACACGATAACTAGGGTTGTTTTTTGAGCCACCACTACTAACTTTTAATACTTTGCCGCCATATTTACTTTTTACAATACGGGCAGCTTGTTGAGCACTAATCGATTTTGACTGGCTAGACTTTGCATATTTGGCTGGCACAATTCTTATAGTGTCGTAGCCACCCTCAAGCTTAGCATGCGTTGGCGCTGCTATGAGTATGCTGATAACACTTAAAATAAGTAATTGTTTTTTCATTATTGCACCTGATCAAATCTATATTATCACCCAGTGTAAAATAATGGCTGATGTAATCCAAGTATCCGCTAATCTAAAATAGTAAAGCTGAACAGTTACTGAACATAAGTTATTCAAGAATACTAATTTATATTTTTATATTCAGAAGTTAGTATGTTGTTAATTTTGTTCAGCAAAGGTTCATCAAGGTTACGCTTTAATTGTCTCATCATTTAAAAGGAGATTGCAGATATGTTGAATCATAACCTTACATTTAGCCTAATTATTACCTTGTTAGTAAGCAGCCAACCCGTATGGGCCAATTCGCCTGAGCAAGCAGTGGCACAGGACAATAAAACCAACCACTCAGTAGGTAAGTTTAAACGTACACTTGCGGGGAGCGAACCTAATTCTGATAAATTGTTAGCTGACACTGAGACTACGCAAAGAACAAAGCAACACCAAGGATTGCAACGAGATGCGGTTATGCTTAGCCGTGCGCAAGCTAGCAAAGTAGACGCTACTGTTAAGGTGGATAAATCTGCAGAACAGGCGTCCAGAGCAGTAAATTTCGACCACAGTTTTTCAATTTATACTGGCTATAGCCAATTAATCACCGATATTGATGCCGATGGCTATTATCAAACGTTCAGTGTTAGTTTTGACGCTGATATATTGTCACCTTTTATTGATGAACAAGCGCTTGTATATGCTGACTTATATTTGAGTAAAGATGGCGGCCCATGGATTTTATACTTTTCAACAGACGACTTTGTTATTACCGGTGAAAATACCGATGATGAATTTGAAGTGGTTACTCAACTAAATTCTGGCTATGTGCCTGACAATTACGACGTACTAATCGACTTATACGAAGTCGGTTATAGTGATGTTGTTGCCACTTATAGCTCTAATGACACTAATGCTTTATATGGTTTGCCATTGGAAAGTAGTGATTATGACCCTGAATACTATGAAGTTGAATATCATGATGAGCACGGTGGTGGCGTAAATTGGTTTTTGCTTTCTTTGTTATTGGTTTTAGTTACACGTCGTCGATAGTTTAATTTTGTGTCTTATCTCGATATTTATATTGGTATTTACGCTGCTATTTTAGCGACTAATTATGTGATCCTCATTTAATTAGTCGCTTGTTAAAATAGATAAACTGAAATAGACCATTACCATACAAAGTTATGAAATTTAAGCGAAGTAACGTTACAAATTAAACATATTTGAGTAACTTTAGTTAGCAATTCCTACCACTAATTGACAATAAAATTTGACCTGATTTCTAAAAAACTGATATGGTGAAGCGATAAAAAAATAATAATTCGAATCATTTATAAGGGAATCTAGATGTCATCAGCAGTCATTGACGAAGCAAGTGTCGATATAAAAGCCGCCTATTTATCCGCCGAAGATTTAAAGCTAGCGGCATCTTTACTGTATCAGGCTTATCATGATGATCCTGTGTTTCTAGAAATATTCTCGTCTGAAAAAAGTGATTATGAACAACGTTTACGTGCATCAATTCGTGAAGAGTTAAATGCATTTTGGCAAGCTAAGCAGCCTATGATTGGCCTATATTTAGGTGAAACTATGGTTGGCGTTGCGTGTTTAAATAACCCTGAAGAAGGGGTAACTTCAGAACGCTTTTGGCATTGGCGCTTAAAAATGTTGCTCGGTGCTGGCTATTTTAGTACTAAGCAAATGATTGAAAAAGAGAAGGTGGTACTAGCGGCCGTACCTCTTAAAAAATTCCACATGCTGTCATTTATTGCTATTCACCCATTACACCAACATCATGGTTTCGGTCACTACCTGATGGCGGCGGTTAATACTATTTTAACTGAGCACAAAGAAAGTGAAGGTGTTGCTGTTTACGCAACCAGTAAAAAGTACAAAGAATTTTTTAACGATGTAAATTATCAGTTTATTAAAGAAGTTGAAGTGGGCAACGTTTCAGGCTCTTTGATGGTTTATTATCGTGATGAAGAGCAATCGTAAAACTTCTCAAAAATTTTATTATTAAGGGAGTTTTCACTCCCTTCTTTGTTTGCTGCCTGTAAAGGTAATTTCTACTGAACGCCCGTCAAGAATAGCAATGTTTTGGTAACCCCATGTTAGCTTCGATATGATTTTTTCTACTAAGCGTAATCCTAAGCCAAAGCCATAATCACTGCTGAGAGCTCTGTTCTGCTCGCGTTGTGCGTGATTAAAATCACCTGACATGTAATTTACATTATCGATACGCACTTTATGGTTTTTAAAAGTTATGTTTATAGCCCCATTTTGTGTGTATTGAAACGCATTTCGAATTATATTGCTTAAAACAAGGCGGCAGGGGGTTACTGCAAGAGTTAGTTGGTCGTCGGATAATTTAGTAAAAACATCAACAGACTTTCCATTTAAGAGGTAATTATTATCCTCTATTAGTTCCGTTAATAAATCCTTTAAGCTAACTTTATCACTCACGATATCGACATTTTCTTCTCGGCTAAGCCATAGTAGTGTTTCGGTGAGCTGTTGCATATTATTTGCCGCTCTAGCTATCCGATTCAACGCTTTTTGATTAGAATTTTCTTGTGTCTCATTATCTGAATTTTTGGTCGATAATAGTCGTTCAAGTAATTCACTATTACTTTTTACCACGGCAATAGGCGTACGTAGTTCATGACTAGCGTGGCGAAGAAAGTCTTGCTCATTTTCTATAAGGCTTTTAATTTTTAGTAAAGTTGTTCTTTGTTTATTAGCAATCCGGTTAAATTCATCAAAATTAAAGTTTGGTGTTGGTTGTTCTGCATTATCTAAAGTTAATTCTCCAACCCATCTATCTAAATGATTTAACCGTTTGAGGTTATATTTTAGGGTGAGTTTTACTACAAAATGTAATAAAAGAAAAAACACCATCGCAATAGGTAAAGTAAAACTTGCTAAGCCTAATACTTCACTGTTCATTGAAATGGCATATTTTTCAGTATTTACATATCGAAAGAGAAATAGAGTTTCGTTGTTGTTCAGCGGTAAAGTAACAAGGTAGATAATTTCTTTTGGTGACGGGAACCATTGATTATCATGCGTTAATGTTACGCTGTCGCTGATGCTTTTTGAGCCTTCAGTTGGTTTATTAAAATATTTTTTATCCCTGTTGGGAATGTTTTCCCAACCGATATAACCACTGAAATGTATAGTGTTAGGCGGCATGATGTTCGGATTTTTTTTGTACTTTATCGCAAAGTGCTGGGCTTCTAACCTTAAATCTTGATAATTAGATTGTGCTAGTCCTGCAATAAAATACAAATTTACAATAGCCGTATATGCCAAAACAAATATTATGGCGACAAGTGTTTGTGTTTTTAAAATAAAACGTTTTAAGGGAAATGTCTTATGCTTATTTAGGAATCTATTTTTAATCATTTTTACTTTTAAAGATAAATCCTTGTCCAGAAACGGTGTGAATTAGCTCAGGAGCACCATTTTGGTTTAGTTGCTGACGTAGTTTAAATAAATGCACTTTTAAACTGTTACTTTCGGGGCTGAAATCTCCCCAAATATTTTGTATCAACTGTTGCCGACTTATAACATTGTTTGCCTTACGCATTAATATTTCTAATATACTCAAACCGGTAGGCGTGAGAGAAAGCTTTCTATTGTTTCGGTATGCTGATTTAGCAGTGAAATTTAATTCAACACCATATAATGATAATTTACTTGTTTGGCCACTAATACGTTTGGCTAGAACCTGAATGCGAGCAACAAGTTCTAGCATGGCAAAAGGTTTTACTAAGTAATCATCGGTTCCTGCATTAAAGCCAGCAAGTTTGTCTTCTAGTGTGTCTCGTGCCGTGAGCATTATTACCGGAGTTGTTAAACCTAATTCTCGCATCTTTTTACAAACACTAATGCCATCCATATGTGGCATGTTGATATCAAGAATAACAACGTCAAACTGGTGCTGTTGGAGTAACTCTATTGCCAGCATGCCATTGCTGGCATGATCACAGTAGATTTTCTCCAAAGCTAAATAATCAATAACAGTACTCGCAAGGTCGACATCGTCTTCTACAAGTAATAAGTTATAGTTCATCGACTGACCTTAAAGAATAGGCCATAAAGCACTGGCACAACACCGAGGGTTAGCACGGTGCCAATACCTAAACCAAACGCTAATACCACCGCCATACCGTAAAACATTGAGCCAGAATCCATGATCAATGGTAGTAAGCCCATTATGGTCGTTACTGTGGTCATTGCGATAGGGCGCAGTCGCGTCAAGCAAGAGTTAATAATAGCTTGATAGGCATCTTTACCTTCTGAACGCTCAATATCAATTCGGTCAATTAACACAATACCATTATTAATAATGATGCCTGCTAAGCTGTAAATTCCTAACGTGACCATAAAGCCAAACGGCGCACTCATGATTAGCAAGCCGCTGACTGTACCAATCAATATCAGTGGGATGGTTAAAATGATAATAGACGCACGACGGAATGAATTAAACTGCATAACGAGTAGGATGACGACTAGTCCAAGTACAAATGGCATATTTGCGCTTAACGCTTGCTGCGCTTCGGCAGATTGCACAATTACGCCGTCATATTCAATATGATGATTTACCGGTAAGTCTTTCGCCAATGCTTGAATTTTATCATCAATCAATAATTGTAAATCTTGTGCTGTCATTTCTGTATTACTTGCTTCAACAGTAATGGTGGTAAACATGTCTTCACGTTTTATTTTTGAAAACTGGTTTACTGGTACAAAGTCAGCCACTTGTAATAATGGAATTGCTGTTGATGTAGTCGTCGATATAATTGAAACCGTACGTAACCTGTCCAAATTTGAACGCTCTATTTCATTGGCACGTAAAATAATAGGAATAATGTCATCGCCATCACGGTATTCGGTAACTGCTGCACCAGTAAAGAAGCCTTGTAACGCAACGGCAATATCTTCTGAGGTAACACCTGCACGTCGGGCTCTATGTTGATCAACCTTTACTTGCACTTTTACTATCCGATTTTCCCAATCAGTTCGTACGTTTTTGGTGTAAGGCGTACTTTGTAAAACTGCCATAATTTCTTGGGCTTTATCGTAAATAATATCTTTGTCGGGTCCTTTAACTTGAATGCTAATTGAACTTGAGTCTGAAGGCCCGGCAAACATACGTTTTACCCGTGCTGATACATTAGGAAAGTTATTAAGAACTTCATTATGAATTTTATTGACCAATGAATCCAAATCGGTACCAGGTTTTATATTTAAAATGATAAAACCTTTATTGTCTGCAGGGTCTTCTGGATTTAATGACAACACAAAACGTGGGCCGTTGAAACCGGTATAGCCAGCGTAACTTATCACTTCTGGCAGCGTTTCTTCTTGGTCTAACCAAGCAAAAACTTCTTTCATTTGACGGTTAGTTTCTCGGGTTGATGTGCCATTAGGTAAGTCAATATACATCATGATTTGCATACGTTCAGAGTCTGGGAAAAATTGCTGGGCAACATATTTAAAACCAGACAATGACATGATCAATAATGTGAACATTGCCGCGATAAATAGCGCTTTATGATTCATTATAACATGTAAAAACTGCTCGTATTTGGCATAAAAGCCAGTAGTACTGGTTATTGATTCTTTCGACAATTCGGCACTTGAACCCTGTTCACTGGTGTCTATTTTTATAAAGAAATAACAAAGAATAGGGGTTACTGTTAATGCCAATACCCAGCTAGTCATTAAAGTAATTAATATAACTAGCGATACGGAGCGAGTAAATTCGCCTGCGATATTTTCAGCTAACATTAACGGTAGGAAAAATAAGATCGTGGTAATTGATGAACTAAGTAGCGGCATTGCTAACTCTTTACCACCTTGGCACATGGCTTGAAATCTATCAGCACCAGTCTCTATTCGGCGTTTAAAATCTTCGGCAATAACAATGCCATTATCAACGAGTAAGCCTAATGCGATAATAAGCGTTGCTAAGCTCATTTTCTCTAATGCCATACCACTAAATTTCATAATGGCTAATGTTGTGAGCATAACGAATGGCACAATAGAACCGACTATTAAGCCCGTGCGCATGCCTAAGAATAACACCACAACGACTAATACAATGGCGAGTGTTTGTACTACGCTAGTTGATACGCCATTAATGCTTTGTTTTACTTGATCAGCTTGAAAAGTTGCATAGTCAATATTGTAGCCAATTGGTAGGGTGTTGGTAATTTCTGATACAAGTGTTTGAATTCGCGGGGCGTAATCTAATAAGTTGTATTCAGGTAACATCGACACAGCGAACATAATTGCTTGTTGGCCGTTAAAATAGGCTGGTTGATTTGGCGGATCAATATAACCTCTTCTTACCGTTACTAAATCTTTCAGTGCAAAACTTTCGTCTGTGCCGGGAATACTTATTTGGGTATTGGCCACTTCATCTATCGAAGTAAAGTTTCCTGTTGGCTCAACCACCATTGATAGTGGTCCTGTATCTATTTCACCGCCAGGGCTAATAATATTTTGATTACGTAATTCTTCAATAATGGTAAGGGGAGAAATGCCTAATTGTGATAATTTTGCATTAGCTATTTCTAGGAATATTCGCTCATCTTGAACGCCAATTATTTCAACTTTATTGGTGCCCGAAACGGTATAAATATTATCTCGAATGTGTTTTGCAATATCATACATTTCACCTAGCGAGAAACCATCAGCGGTAAGTGCAAGTGTAACAACAGATACATCACCAAAAGAGTCATTTATAAAAGGTGTTTGTGTGCCACTAGGTAAATTAACCTCTGCTTGTTTTACTTTATTACGTAAGTCTTGCCAGATATTGTCGAGATTAAAATAGCGATCATAAATTTCGACATGAATAACGGAACGACCCGTTACTGAAGTGGAGGTGATCTTTTCAACTTCTGGAATTTTCCTGATTTCTTTTTCCAATGCACGAGTGATTAATTGTTCTACTCGTTCAGGCGCCATGCCAGGAAATTGTGTAGTGACAATTGCATCTCGAATAGTAATGGTAGGGTCTTCTTGTGCTGGCAATGTGAAGTAGGCAAATGCGCCATTAATTAAAAGCAGTGCCAATACCATAAGCACTGATTTACGATACTTAAAAGCAATTTCAGTAAAATTCATAATGATAACTTTCCTATCAGTTAGTTAAAGCGACGAACGTTTTTATCTAATAATCGTACACTTTGACCATCCCTTAAGAATGAAACTCCAGCTATAGCAATAATTTCACCCTCGGCTAAACCTGAGGAAATTAGAATTTGGTTATTGATGATACTCTCGGTTTGCACTATGCGTTTTTCTAATAATTTTGAGGTCGGGTTATAAACAAATACAGCCGCTTTTTGTTGTTTATCTGCGGAAAGGGCAGATACTGGTAGTTTAAATATTTTCCCTGTGTAACCAGTACGACCTATACCTTCAAAAGTAAAATCAACTTCTGCTGTCATGCCTGCGCGAAGTCCTGCCACTTCACTGTTAATCACTACTGTTACCGGAAAAGCATTTGCGGCTTCTGCACGCGAGCCTATTTCTGTAACACTGCCAAGGGCTTTTACTCCTTTAATCGCTGGAAATTCAATCCCGATGTCTTTGCCTTTACTAAGATCTTTAATTAGGTTTTCTGGCACCATCACTTGTATTTCTAAACCGTCTTCTCCTGCAATTTCAAACGCTGCTTGACCAGATGTCATCTGCATTGATGGCTCAGTCATACGTTTAGTGATCATGCCGTTGTATGGAGCAATCAATAATGTGTCGTCTAAATTTTTTTGAGAAATATCAAGTTGGGTTTTTGCAATATTTACCGCACTAGACGTTGATTCAAAGGTGGCTTTGGCATTGTCATAGCCAGAACGAGACACTAGCCCTTGTTCTAGTAATTCCGAGTATCGTTTGAATTCATTTTCAGCTTCCACTTGTGAAGCTTTTGCTTGTTGTAAGTTGGCTTGTGAGGATTGTACACTTAGATTAAAGTTTCGTTGGTCTAGACGTGCTAGTTCGTCACCACGGCGCACTGAATCACCTAATTTCACTTTAACCCATTCAACTTTTCCACTAACTTCAAAACTCAAATCGGTTGCTTCAATCGGATAAACCGTGCCTGAAAGTCGGCGAATTTGGTCTAAAGATGATTGCGTTACGGTTTGCCATGCAATTGGACGAACAGCTTCTTCGAATTTAGCTTTTGGTTCACTACAACCTAGTGTGATTAAGCTTGCTGTAATAGCGATTAAGACCTTACGCATAATTAACTCTCCGATATCGATTAAAATTTTTAGTGCTAGGTTTAGCATGAATTAAGTAAAGTTTACGATAACTTGGGTTAACGCAAGGTTAATTTTGGCTTTGAAATAAAATTTATTAATGATTAACCGTAAATTATAGAACAAAGAATACAATCGTACGATTTATCACAATACGTGCTTAATTTTATGTTTAGACTGAATATATGACAAGTAAGCTATCTTGCTTTTAATAAAGCGTGAAAGGTATAAAGTAGAGATATTATAAAGATTCGAGAGTTAAATTTACGCTAATTAGGTTCATAAAAATTTAGATTTAAATGCTTAAATTGTGAAAGTTATGTAATGGTTAGCTAACTTGTGTAATAGGAATATTATTAATAGTATTTAGAATACTCGTGGATGATGCGCTTTTGCTTGTCCCATAGGCTTCCACGCCAATTTGAAATGGTTCCAGCAGCTTGGCAAGTATCGCAGTGCCATTCAATTACTTCAGTTGCTATGCATGTTGCTGCAATTTCCCCATCACAGTCCAAACCACTTGCACGTGTGTTGCACTTCAAATCGACGTTTATTAATGGCTGATCGATATGCGCAGAAATTGACAGTACAATTTTGCTTATAAATTTGAAAACTTGTTTTGCTTGTTCCGTGAGATCAAGTGAGTTACCTTCTTCATCAAGAAAGAGTTTTAAATTTACTTTTAATGCCACGGGATTTCCTTAAACAAGATACGTTCATGCGCCTAATATATATAAATGCCTATATCAGTACATCATCAATATAACATTTAAAACGATAGGATAATGCAAACGTATGATCAAAAAACTTGATAATTCCAATGAAGATATCTCTAAGCAGATATATTATATTTTTCAGAACGCCTATAAAGTAGAAGTTAAGTTAATTGGTACGCTTAATTTTCCGCCACTTTCACGAACTGCGAAAGATGTACAGAGCTCAAAATCAATATTTTATGGTTTTAGGGAAAGTGACAAACTAGCAGGGGTTATTGAAATCGTTTTTAAAGATAACCAGCTAGATATTCATAGCTTAACCGTCGAACCTAGATATTTTAATAAAGGCATAGCAGGAAAGTTAATAGCTTTTGTGCTCGAAAAGTATGATTGTTCAAGAGCGATAGTAGAAACCGCTGTTGTAAATACACCAGCAATCAATCTGTACATGAAATATGGCTTTGTTGAATATAAGCGCTGGATACCATCACATGGCATTGAAAAACTAGCCTTGTCGATTGAATATGGCCCAGCTAATCATTGAAAATAGCACTGCGATCATTTGCTGACACTAAATCATTTTCATACTTTATTTCATTTCTTTACTTTATTAAGGGCAGTTTAATTACTACGTCAACTCCCTGTTTTAATTTGTTATTTAATGCTTTTATCGAACCGTGATGAAACTGACAAATTAAGCGAGCAATATATAACCCTAAGCCTAAATGGGGTTGCTCATTATTATGTTTTTGCCTAATAGAGACCATAGAATCAAAAAGCTGTTCGCTCATTTGTTCAGGTAAAAATTCACCATTATTATTAATGGTAATACTGCATTCTAAAGCGTTATGGCAAAATTCCACCGTAACTTTTTTATCATCACAAAACTCAACCGCATTAGCGATGACTTTATCGAGTAATTGAGCGATATGCTCAGGTGAGCCTATTAGCTGATATTTTCCTTGTGGGATATGAGTGCAGGTAAATTCAATGTCTTTATAAATTAGCTGATAGCCTTGCATACAACCATTGATAACTTCGCCGATATCAAACTGGCTTTTGTCAGTATTTTGCAGAATTTGCTCAATTCTGGTGGCTTCATTCATATTTGTTAAAATAAGACTAAGTCGTTCTACACCGCGCTGTGCTCGCGTTAAATAAGGATTTTCTTCAGATAAAGCCGTTGTATCAACGTTTTCATTATTACTGAGACTTTGATGTTGCATTGCTAACGTTTCTAACGAGGTACGCACCACTGCAATAGGCGTACGTAACTCATGGGAAAGTCTTGAAGACATATTTTCTAGATAATGATTATATTGTCCGAGACGATTAACGGCAGTGGCAAAGCTGCGTGATAAATCACCAATTTCATCGTTAGTTGTTGATGTATCAACATTACCGTTAATTCGGCCATGTTCATCAATGGCCATTTCTGCTTGATTACTCAAGGTTCTAATACGGTTTGATATACGTGAAGCAAACAGAAAAAATGCTAATGCACCTAATAGCATAATGGTAAGTATTGAACTAAATAGCTTCTCAAGCGCTTGGTTTCTTAGGGTACGAATGCCGTTTGTGGTTTCTTCAACAATCACCACCCCTTTAACGCTGTCGTCAATAAAAATAGGGTAGGCTGCAGATAACACAACTGCTTGTTGGTCGGTTGATAACCGCCACTGAGACATTGGTTCACCACTTAAGGCGCTTTCAATATGTTCACCGGTTAAGTTTTCTGAATCGTATAGTTGGTCAATAAAGTTACGAGGGGGTTGAGTCAATATGATTTCGTATAGCGGTTTCAACCAATTTTTTTCAACGCTATACCAAGCATTCATCAGGGCATTTAAGATAAAGTTATCTGATGAAGAACCACTGTCGTTGCTGTTTACACGTTTATTCCATACGCCACTGGCTTGTTTTATATCACCGGATTTTGCCAACACTCGATGGTGCTGATCAACAACCCAAATACTAGAATTGGTATAGCTCATACCTTTAACAATACGTTCTATCTCGGGTGAGGGAACCAAAATTGTCCCTAGTGTTTCTGCTGAGCTGGGATCTGCTGAGCCTAATGACGCGATAACATTACCTAAAGGGCGGTCAACATCATGCACAGCAAAAGCGATATGATCGTTAAATTCGGTAAGTGGAATACGTATTTCGACATTGTAGCCTTGACTAGTATCTCGCCAATGACCTTGAATTTGTTTTGCTGGCACGGGAATGTCGTTTTGCACATCAGTAATACGGTAGGCATCTATCCAACCTGTGGTTTTATTACTAACAATAAAACGACTGAAAACTCCGTCGGGATTAATAAAAGCGAGTTCTAAATGATCATTATTAGTGATGCTACGTGCATTACTGTTACGGTAAATGGTTTCGTCATCTATCACTGCGAAATATAAATAAAGATATTTTCCGTAAGTACCTACTGCTGCTGTGAAATTTAGCGATAATTGCTCAGGCGGTAACTGCGTATATAGTTGGTTATTTTGCTGATAAAAATGAGCTTTATTAACAAAATCCGGCCAGTCATTCTTTAAACCGTCCAACTGTATTGGTGCGGAAAGGCCATAGCTGTATAAGTCTTTGCCTTTTTCGACGCTGGGTAGAAAACTTGCTTGATTATTAAATAAGTTCGCCCGTTCATGCATTGCAGTAGCAAGTGCTCTTGCGGTGCCAATAATGGTTTGCTCTTGACCATAGCGCAGATATTTTTCCATTTCCCAAACATATTGATAGCCAAACCAAGGGATGGTAAATAGAAATCCTGATAATAGAAGTAGTTTACTTCTTAAGCCAAAGCGCCATTTCATCATTACTGGTTATTTACCTAATTCACTTTGTACCGGGCTTTGATTCCAGCGATAACCCATGCCGTATACCGTATCAATACAATTGAAGTTGTTGTCTAAACGAGTGAATTTTTTACGTATACGTTTAATATGTGAAGTAATGGTGGAGTCATCAACATAGATTTTTGAGTCTTGCATTAGCTGACTTCTGTTTTTTACATGACCAGGGTGTTTTGCCAAGGCATAAAGCATCCAAAATTCAGTTATCGTTAAATCAACCGTCTGTTCATTCCACTCTACCGTCATACGTTGACTGTCTATCGTTAGAGCATCAAGTTTTAATAAATGATCGGTTTGTTGAGGTTTACCTAAGGCATCTTGACGACGAAATAACGCTGCTATACGCGCTGCTAAATGTGGCAGGCTAATGTCTTTAGTTAAATAGTCATCAGCGCCAATTCTTAAACCCGACACGGTATCGACATCACTATCGCGCGCAGTCAAAAATATAATCGGCAAGGTATTCGACATGGTTCTTAACCATTGGCAGATTTCAAAGCCGGCATCGTACTCATGTTCTAAACCTATATCCAATATCGCTAAATTAGGTAAACGCAAGGTAAATGCCTGCATTGCTGTGGCTTTATTAGGATAGGTTTGAACCTGATAGCCTTGTAATCGTAAAGCATCGGCATAGTTTTCTCTAATAGCGGCATCATCTTCAACAATTGCGATCCGTTTTGACATTTTTGTTAGTTACCTTGTGTTTAATTCCCATCTTTCGCTTGCATCATATCGAATAAATCATAGCGATGCTGCTAATTGTTGCAATTGCCATAATGTTGCCACATTTGTTCAGTGAATTGCCATATTTACGTCGGTAAGTGGTCGTTTTCCTGCGGTTTAATAGCTTCATCAAAAAGAAAGGCGAAAGAAAAACAACAAGAAAGACCGAACCAGAAGCTCAATCGAAAGGTGGGTTAAGAATGGAAAACATTTTTATTGGTTTTTGCTTTGTAATGACTCTTAAACAAATTTTAAATTAAAGGAAATACTATGACTACTCAATCATGCAATAACAACACAATAGCTCACTCAACCACATTATCTCATTCAGGCAAAGTGATGAAAACATCAAATAAAAAGCCTTTAGCGCATTCGGTGATCAGCGCCGCGTTAATTTCTGTTTTATCAATAACACCAGTATTTGCTAATGCGCAAAATAATGATTGGCAAGAAATTTCGCAGCAAGAGAAAACGATTCAAGAAAAAGATGCTCAACTTAACGAAGAAATTGGTTTTGGCACGGGTATGGTAATTGGTGCTATATTTGGCGGTCCAGCAGGTGCATTCATTACCGGTTTAGCAGGCAATTTTATTGCAAAAAATATCAATGCCGAAGATGAAATTGAAACGCTTTCAGTCGCTTATCAAGAAGAGAAACAAAGTAATGAAGCAGCGTTAATTGCTTATCAGGATAAAATTGCACATACGGAACAAGCATATCAACGCCAGCTACTTGCCTTAGAAAAAACCTATCAAACGACAAGCTTATTACAAGCACAAAACTTATTGATGAGCCTACAGTTTTCAACTGGCTCTAGCGAAATAAAAGATCACTATCAAGAACAACTTACCGCATTGGTTAGTATTGTTCAGCAGTCGCCAGAACTAACCATAGATCTTTCCGGTTATACCGATAAACAAGGTAGTGATGAACTCAACCAAGCGCTTTCACTAGCACGTATTAATGCAGTAAAAAATGCTTTGATTGACCAAGGTGTTGCTGCGGAAAGAATTAGCTTATATGCCTTTGGCGAACAGCAACCAGTTGTTGCGTCAAATGAAAAAGAAGTCAGCTTTTATGACCGTCGTGTCGTAATAAAGCTTAAAAATGAAGCTGTAGTAAGCACACCACTAAATGATGATAGTGCGCAGATGGCAAACAACTTCTAGGTATTTTTTAAATTTAACTCGTTGATTGTTGTATTTAGAATAAAGGAGGTGTATCGCCATTAAAAAAATTAAGTATTACCAGTAATATTGAATTTACATTGAATATAAAGCCAAGGTCTCCCGCCTTGGCTTTTTATGTACAGGAAGTACGGTATAACGCGGGTGCATGGATGCACAAGAGCGTATATGTTAAGTGTTTATAGGTTTTAATCACACTAGACTTTAATGAATGAGTTAACCTAAGCTAAGAAAGGTCAGTTTAACAATAGAGAATGTGTATGGATTATAAAGTGGTTATTGATTTTTGGTTTAATGAAATATCACCTGCACAATGGTGGGTTAAAGATGAAGCATTTGATCAAGAAATACGAAAACGGTTCTTAGATATTCATCAGCGTGCCAATCGTGGTGAGTTATACCCGTGGCGTACAACTGCAGAAGGGCGATTGGCAGAAATAATAGTATTAGACCAATTTTCTCGCAATATTTTTCGTGATCAGGCACAGTCATTTGCTTCTGATGCGCTTGCCTTGATATTGGCACAAGAAGCCGTATCACGACAAGAAGATCAAAATATTGCTGAAAATAGGCGTAGTTTTATGTATTTACCCTACATGCACAGCGAGTCAATGGTTGTTCATCAACAAGCGGTTAAGTTATATACCACGTTGGGCAATGCATCGAATTTAGAATTTGAATTAAAGCATCGAGATATTATTGAAAAATTTGGTCGCTATCCACACCGAAACAGTATTTTAATGCGGGAATCTAGTGAAGAAGAGTTAGCTTTTTTACAACAACCTAATTCGTCTTTTTAAGCAATATTCCATATATTGTGCTAATAATTAAGAGGATGAAATACGATTCGTTTTTCATATATATGCCAAAAAACAATTAAAATAGGAAGTCTATATGAATAAGTTAGTACATATCATTCTCGCAATTTTATTACCGCCAGTAGCAGTGTTTTTAAAGTCTGGTGTTGGAAAAGATTTATTGATCAATATTATTTTGTGTTTCTTATTCTTTATACCGGGCGTGTTGCATGCGATATGGTTAATCACTAAGTAAAAACAAGATAATTTTAATAGGTAAAATATAGCGTAAAGCGCTCAGCACGTGATATTGAGTAGTGAATATCGCAAATTTGATCCCATTGTAATACCAACTATTGCAATGGGATTTTCATTTTTAAATACCGCTATTGCAATTTTGTCTATCAATAGTGGCTAATTTTGAGGGTAAGATGATGAAACTAGATTGCTTTTCAGTGAGCTTAGCAGTTAAAAACTTGCAAAAATCACGAGAATTTTATGAAAAAATAGGCTTTAGTGTTTTTGCCGGCGAAATGGCACATAACTATTTGATTATGAAAAACGGAGCAACCAACATTGGTCTCTTTCAGGACATGTTTGAGGGCAATATCTTGACCTTTAATCCCGGCTGGGATCAAAATGCTGGCAACCTAGATAACTTTACAGACGTTAGAGAACTATTGGCACAAGTAGAACAACAAGGTATTGAAGTAACTCATAAAACAATAGAAGGCGAGCAAGGGCCGGCCAGCTTTTCATTTGTAGACCCTGATGGCAATGCCATTCTTATCGATCAACATCGATAACGTTAATATTCAAATTTTATAAAGCATTAAACCTTTTTGAAATGTTTCAACATATCCCATTAGTTTACTCGGTGTTGCATTCTTGCAACACCGAGTCAAGTTTTTAATCCACGACAGTAAAATTTGCCGATGATAATGTAATTGACACCAAGTAACTTGATATCAATTAAGGATAAATTTTGAATTCACCATTATTATTTTTACTACCTTTAAGCATGCTGATTGCTAGCTATAACACTGCTGCAAATGAATCGACAAACGATAGTGTTGTTGATGAAAAATCGAAAGTTCAGCAAGTATTCAACAGCTACATGACTAAGTATAACCACTTCATAACAAATCAGGAATTAAAGCAGTCTCCTGTACTTTATGCAGATCAAATTATGCTAATGACTGGTGGTAAACCTGTGATATTGACACCTGAAAGCATGAATAAAGGTGTTACTGGCTTTTTAAACGGCCTTAAAGAAAAAGGTGTTAACAAAGTCGCTTGGGAAAAAGTAGAAATTAAACTTTTAGCTGAAAACATCGCGTTAGCAAGCAATGTTGCCGTTCGGTATTTAGCTAATGGCGAGGTGTATGATCGTGTTGGCGCAACGTATTTTCTTAATAAAAATCCAAAAGGCTGGGAGATAACCGCATTTGCCTTACATAAGCCGGAAAGTGCCGTTAGTTTTTTACCCAAGAGTTAGTCAATTTTTCTTTATATTGTTAGATAAATAGCGTCTTAGGTTATTGTTCCATTAATTAGCTTTTCTTTTGCTCTCAAAGCTTTTGTTAAAAAGGTCATTAATAACTTAATGCGAGGAACTTGTTTTAAATCAGGATGAGTTAATACCCAAATATCTTGATATGGAAAGGTTTTTTTATTATCGATACGTTGAAGATTTACCATGGAATCAGCAATATAACATGCGCCTAATATCATGCCCTGGCCTTGCGCTGCAGCATGATGGCGCAGAACAAGGTCTTCAATTCTCATGGCAATATTTGCCGTAGGATAAGGCGATTGTTCAATCCAACTTGGTGTTATATTTGCCGTACTTGTTATCCATTGATAATCATCAACAGAGTTATCCATTAAATACTGCTTACTGGCATAGTAACTTAACATAATCGGAAATAACCTATGTCCTACTAAGTGCTCGCTTGGCTGGTTGGACACTCTAATCACTACGTCTGCCTCGCATCTATCCAAATTGACTATTTGATACGAAGTTTGCACGTTAAGAGTTATTTGCGGATATTGCTGTTGAAAGCTATGTAACTCATCAAGCAATAAGTACTGTCCAATCGCGGGAGGAATTGAAAGGTTTATTTCCCCTGTTAAGTCAGATTGATGCACGCGCTTAAGCCGATTATCATCAAAAACAAATTGTTCAATTTTTTCTGCTGATAGCAGTAAACTCTGCCCTAAAGCAGTCAATACATACCCTTTAGGGCTTAAATCAAATATATCTGAACCATGCTTTTGATTTAAGCTAGCGAGACGACGTGAAACGGTACTGTGGTTTAACGTTAGTTGTTGCGCTGCATTTCTTAATGTTTTTCCACGGTGCAGCGCTAAAATAAGACGGTAATCATCCCAGTTTTCCATTTTTTAACCTAAACAGCTAATAGTACTTTCGCTATCATAGAGCACTAACAGTAGCTTGAATAAACTTTTTTATTTGTAAAATGTAACTAAAAAACATCCATAAGATTATGAAAAACTGAAGATATAAAAATTACTCTATCACTCGTTTAAATGGCGGAAGAGAGTTTAATAAGTCTTTACCATAACGTTTACTAACAACGCGTTTGTCCATTAACGTCACAAAGCCATAGTCTTTCTCATTTCTGAGTAAGCGACCCGTTGCCTGGATTAACTTCTTTGAGGTTTCGGGTACTGATATCGACATAAACGGATTACCCCCTTTAGCCGTTATATATTCAGCTTGTGCTTCTTCAACGGGAGAAGAAGGAACGGAAAATGGAAGTTTGGTAATAATAACGTTGGTTAGATACTCGCCGGGTAAATCTAATCCTTCTGAGAAACTTTGCGTACCAAAGATAATACTTTCTTGCTCTTTATCACATAGTGCTTTGTGTGTTTCTATAATTTTTTGTCGCGACTGTTCGCCTTGTACTAAAACGCTTAGCTTAGTTTTTTCTCGCAGGGCAGTGACAACTTTATCCATCTGCCAATAAGAAGAAAACAGTACTAAGCTGGCTTTACCACGTTTAAGCATGGCAGGTAACTTTTCGATAAGCTCGTCGGTAAAATTGTCTGAACTAGGCTCAAATTGCATTTTTGGAATAATAAGTTGAGCATTATTATGGTAGTCAAATGGTGATTCAACTTTTTGATACTGAGTACCATCATTAGTTTGCAAGCCAGCTTGTCGGCGAAAATGGTCAAATGAATTTAATGCTAAAATAGTAGCTGAACATAACACTGCGCCTTCACATTTTGACCACAGCATATCTTCTAAAGCAAAACCGACTTCAATCGGCGAAGCACACAGTAAAAAGTCGCTACGTTTGCCTTCTAACTGTTCCATCCAACGTGCCATCGGGGCACCTTTTTCACTGTCAGTTTTTGCGTATAATTGCCACAAGGCATTAAAATTTTCTAACCGTTGGATCATAAATCCAGCTTCTGCTAGCAATGGTTCAGCCAAATACATTTGGGTATCACCATCTTTAACCGATTCCATTAATAAGTTATAAAGTTTATTCAGATGGGCTAAGGATTTCTTTGAACTTTCACTTAAATCTTCAGCCCAATTCTTTAATGTTGCTGGAATTATACCATTTTCATAACGGTATAATGGCGTTTGATTTTTAGCATTACTTACTGCTGATTCGTTAAAATAAATACTACGATTGTTGTCAATAAACCCCAGTACTTTTTGCATATCAACAAGAATATCTTGGCAATCATCGGCTAATTTTATTGAAGGAGAAATAGCACTGTTCGATTTTACCAACTTGGCGATTTTGTCGCCTGTTTCTTGTAACTTTCCAAGCCAGTCAATGGCTCCCTTGATGGTAAGGTTGGCGCTGGAATGGTCACGCGTAACCTTTGGTAGGTGGTGTGCTTCGTCAATTATGTAAAAAGTGTCTTCTGGACTGGGTAATATTCTGCCGCCGCCAAGCTCTAAATCTGCAAGTAGTAAACTATGGTTAACCACGAGCACATCGGCTGCGTCCATGGTCTCTCTAGCTTTGTGAAATGGGCAATGAGCGTGATCGGATAAATGTTTTAAGCAGCTATGTTTGTCAGCTTGTATTTGTTGCCAAATACTATGATTAACCGGGTCAGGCCAAGAGTCAATATCACCAGACCAAGTGTTATCGGTTAGTGCTTTATGCATACTATTTAGCATTCTAATGTCATGAGCTTGCGGTTTTTCAGCGAAAGTAAAACCTACTTGTGGGCTATCATCATTGGCGACAGCTTGGGTTAATTTTTGACGACAAACATAGCGTTGTCGACCTTTTGCTAAGGTGAAATTAAAATCAAGGCCACTGTGCTTTTTTAAGAAGGGTAGATCTTTATCGACCAGCTGTTCTTGCAGTGCAACGGTTGCTGTTGCAATACAAACTTTTTTGTCGCGACTTATCGCTAATGGAATTGAGCCTAAGGCATAAGCTAAAGACTTTCCGGTACCGGTACCGGCTTCAATAGTAATAATTTTACGCTGCTTATCGTATTCCCCAGCAAGGGTTTTGGCAATCTCAGCAATTAAGAATGTTTGTTGCTTACGTGGATTAAAGTTGGTTAGATTTTCACCTATGCTTTTGTAGGAAGTACGGATCACTTGCTTAATTTTATCGCTTAACATTGCGGCTTTGGTTTCCTATCGAGAATAGATGACTTATACTGCTGTATATATTAACAGTTTGTTAGATTTAATTACACTAATTAATCCACCGGGTATTAGCCGTTTAATGCAAATTTCTTCACAAGTTGTCACCGAAAAAACAAGTGTAGCTAACTCCTTTCGAGGATTTATTCTTACGCGTTCCGTTCGCGATCGCGGCAATAAATTAGAAATAACCTTGTGGCTAAAAACACCAAATGGTCCTGTAGAACTCATTGTTAATCATGAACGTGTGGTGCTTTTTGTAGAGAATCCGGTAGTTGATAAAATTGAAGGTATTCTTTCTAATCAAAAGTTAAAAGCAGCGGAGATAAAACCAGTTTCGCTTAAGGCGTTCAACCAAGTAGCGGTTACTGCCGTTTATTTTTCAACTTTGCGAGAGTTTTATCAAGCAAGGGAGGCGCTGAAAAGTAATGGTATAAAGTGCTACGAAGATGACTTTCGTCCAGATGACCGATTTTTAATGGAGCGTTTTATTACTGCTGATCTGATGTTCACCGGCAACAGTGTTGCAGCAAAGCATTCATCAATTGAACAAGAGAAGCACCAACAAGCTGAAATAGGCTATCAACGTTTTGAGCAAGTTAAATGCAAGCGTATTGATAAAGCACAACAGACTGATATTAAATTAAACGTCGTCTCGTTAGATATAGAGTGTTCCATGTCAGGCGATTTGTATTCTATTGGCTTATATAGCGATACTTGCCAACAAGTGCTGATGATAGCTAGCGCTGAAGAAATCATACGTGAACAAAATACCCCAAAAGCCGTAGAAGCCGAAATAGAAATAATTTGGCAAGCCAACGAGCGGGAATTACTGTTGAACCTGTTAAATTGGTTCAGGCAATACGACCCCGATATTGTTATTGGTTGGAACGTCATTAATTTTGATTTTAACTTACTGCAAAAGCGTTATGACTTACACGGGATTGAATTTTCGATCGGCCGAGATGGCAAATCACCACATTGGCGTAAAAATAAAGCCAGTGAGCAGCTTTTCATTGAAATAAACGGTCGTGTGGTACTTGATGGTATCGATTTGTTAAAATCAGCAACTTACAGTTTTCCGAGCTTTTCGCTCGATAATGTCGCGAATACCTTATTAGGCTTAGGCAAAAAAGTCTCTGATGTTGAGAATAGGGTGCAGGAAATAACCGACAACTTTCATCACAATAAAACCGCACTCGCCATATATAACCTTGAAGATTGCCGCTTAGTGTCATTGATTTTTGAACATACACAATTACTCGAATTTGCGATGTTAAGAGCACAACTTACTGGCTTAGCCATTGATAGAGTAGGCGGCTCAGTGGCAGCTTTTACTAATTTATACCTGCCTAAGTTGCATCGTAGTGGCTATGTGGCGCCGAATATGGGCGATGGCGACCAAGGCTTTGAATCGCCTGGTGGCTTTGTGATGGACTCGACGCCAGGCCTTTACAACAACGTTTTGGTATTAGATTTTAAAAGCCTATATCCCAGTATTATTCGTTGTTTCAATATTGACCCTATGGGGTTGATTGAAGGCTTAAAGTCTCCTGAAACATCGATAGAAGGCTTTGATGGCGCTTATTTTTCAAGAGAGCAACATTTTTTACCTAATATCATCACTGAACTGTGGAAAGAGCGCGACAAAGCGAAAGAAGATAAGAATGCTGCTTTGTCGCAAGCGATTAAAATTATAATGAATTCCTTCTACGGCATTTTGGGCTCAACAGGCTGCCGATTTTTTGATCCTCGTTTGTCAGGTTCAATTACTAAACGTAGCCATAGCATTTTAAAAACCACTTCAATGTGGATTGAAGCAAAAGGCTATCAAGTCATTTATGGCGATACTGATTCAATATTTGTCCATATTGGCGATGATCAAACAATAGCGTCGAGTAAAGCTTTGGGCAAAACCTTGCAGGATTTTATTAATAATAAATGGCAAAGTACGCTAAAAGAGCAGTTTGATGTTGTTAGCGAACTTGATATTGAATTTGAAACCCATTTTAGTAAATTTTTAATGCCAACCGTACGTGGGCAAGAAGTGATTAAAGGTTTGAAAAGTATCGGTACTAAGAAGCGATACGCCGGTCTTGTCGGTGATAAGCTGACATTTAAAGGCTTAGAAACGGTGCGAAGTGATTGGACAGAGATCAGTAAAGACTTTCAACAAGAGCTATACCGACTGATTTTTAGTGATCAACCGATTGATGAATACATTATTAAAGTTGTTAACGAACTAAAAGCAGGTTTATACGACACCAAATTAATTTATCAGAAAAAAATTAGACGCAAACTTGCCGACTATGTAAACACACCTCCGCATATTAAAGCCGCCTTAATTGCTAACAATAAACTGGAAGAAAGCGGGTTAGCGCCAAAATACGAGCATAGAAGAACCATTCGTTATGTTATAACGCTTGATGGCGTTCAACCGCTGGAATTCAACGAAAGCACGCTAGATTATGACTTTTATGTTGAAAAACAACTAAAACCGATAGCGAACGACATATTACCGTTTATTGGTAAAGATTTTGACTCAATTACCAGTAAACAAATGGGCTTGTTTTAGCTAAAAAGGACGGCTATTGGCAAATTAGTGATTAATACTCGATTTAATAATGCATCATTATTAAATCATCGCAATTGCCACAAAAACTCGACATTTACAGCGAAATACAGCAAATACACCTGATTTTCATATACTGGTATTTTATTTTACGTCATTGAATATCAAGATTATCAGGTTTTATTATCAGAGCTTTATTTTTGTTCTTGCCGTCTTCTTTTTCTTGTTGTTTCTTAATGTTTCGCTTTTCGGATACCACCATAGCAATTGTTTTTTCAACAAGTGGGTCAGGGGAAAACATTTGTACGAGAACAGCAAAAGCAATGGCAATGCCACGACGTTTCTTAGCGAACATCATCAATATGACAGCAACAAAAGATAAACCGACAAAAACAAACCATGGCGCTAACGCCAAATAAAAATTATAAGTTAAAAAATTATTCATACAAACACCTAACGTTACGTTATAAAAACTAACTTGACCATGAAGATGACTAGGGCTTGTTACTGTTTAGTGTTCAACAAGCGCTAAGTTATATTCTTACTAGCAGAAGTTTCTATACGCAGAGCTTTTACTTTCAGCTTGGTAGAAGGTTAGGTGGCGTGGTTGGTGTAATTGTCTAGTAGCAATGTTGAGAAGTATTATTTTTTGTTTTAGATATTGTTGTTGAGTGCTGAGCGCCACAATGAGTGACAATGAATCTTTATATAAATTAAATGAATCTAAAGGGTAGTTTTTACATATATACGACTTACATGCTTTATAAATACTTTTTTTATAAAGTAACTTTCCATCGGGTATTTTCTCTAGGTTAAGAGGATGAGTTGCTTGCTTATATTCTACATACTCAATTTGTTGAGTATCATTATTAATAATCGATGATAAAGGTATTGATAAAGTAGCATTAACGGATAAAAAAGAGCTGATCAGCAAAATGAATTTTAAAATAATATGCTGCAATTTATACTCCCTGTTAACACGTTATTAATATCATTTTGTTATTGGGTTGATTACTTTTAATTTCAATAGCTTTAGAAGTAGTTTTTAATGTTTAACACTCGCTAATCTGCAAGCTGGATTAGAAATTACCCTACCTAGTGATTAGAACTTTCGACAAAACATAATTTATCAGGAGCTTGTGCGCTTATCAGAGCACTCATGATAACTTGTGTGCATTTTAATCACTAAATTAAAGTTATTGGTTATCTCAAAAATTCCCCACAGTTTGATAAACATCAGCGGCTAAAAACTCTTGCGCTTGAAACAGTAGTCCATGATTTGATATATCGAAATGGAAACTATCTAACTTTACAATTTCTGTAGCCTTTAGGCCGATACTAACTTTCATCATCAATTTATATTTATTATTCCCGCGATTTGCCCATGCCCGTATTGTCGCTTTCTCTAAATCATCTTGGCATATTGTCGTTAATATCAAATATGACTATGGCATGACAAAATAATACGTGCTTATTCATAGAATTCACGATATAAAGGAGCTATGGATGGCTAGATAGCTGTAATTTGTTTTTAAATGAATGTTGCAGCTAACAAACAGCTTAATAGATTTTAACATTGGGAATAGCGTTAAATGAAAAAAGAAACCAAAATCATCAATGCTGGCCGTAAAAGCCAATGGACTCGTGGTGTGGTAAACCCTCCGGTAGAGCGCGCTTCAACGGTAGTGTTTAATTCTGTTAAAGAAATGAAACATGCAACAGCTAATAAAGCCAATCAAGTATTGTTCTATGGTCGCCGTGGTACTTCGACCTCTTTTGCCTTTAGTGACGCTATGACTGAACTCGAAGGGGGAGCAGGTTGTGCAGTGTATCCATCTGGCACCGCCGCAATCACCAACGCTATTTTAGCCTTTGTGAAAACGGGCGATCATATCTTAATGGTTGATACAGCCTACGAACCGACACGAGATTATTGCGACAAAATATTAGCAAAGTTAGGTATTGAAACAACCTATTATGACCCGCTAGTTGGCAGTGGCATAGAAGCGTTAATAAAACCAAATACGCGGGTGATTTTTCTTGAATCGCCCGGTTCAATTACCATGGAAGTGCAAGATGTACCGGCGATTGCTGAAGTTGCACGTCGTCATGACTGTGTTGTTATGTTGGATAACACTTGGTCAGCAGGCGTTAATTTTCAACCTTTTGAGTATGGTGTTGATGTTTCTATTCAAGCGGCGACTAAATATATTGTTGGCCATTCAGACGTTATGCTAGGTACTGCAACGGCGACAGAGAAGTACTGGCCGCAGTTGAGGGAAAGTAGTTACACCATGGGGCAGTGCACTTCACCAGATGATTTATATTTGGCCATGCGTGGTATTAGAACCTTAAGTGTGCGATTACAGCAACATCAAGCGAGTGCCTTGAAGGTTGCACAATGGCTATCGACAAGAGAGGAAGTAGAAACGATTCTTCACCCTGCGTTACCGTCATGCCCAGGCCATGAAGTATTCGAACGTGACTTTACTGGTTCAAATGGCTTGTTTTCTTTTGTCTTGAACAAAGGGTCTCAAACGGCGTTAACCGCATTTTTAGATGGTATGGAGCATTTTAAAATGGGTTATTCTTGGGGCGGCTTTGAAAGTTTAATTCTTGGCATTGCGAAGGTGAATAACATGCGCTCTGCAACACAATGGCCGTATCAATTTCCGCTTATTCGCTTGCATGTAGGTTTAGAGAATGTTGATGATTTAATTAACGACCTTGAACAAGGCTTTAAACGTATGAATGACGCGTTAAGCTAGTAGTTTAAGTGCATTAAAATTAAATATATACGTTCAGAATTTACATGATAAAAAACGCCGAGTAATACAATATTACTCGGCGTTTATGTTTGGCGTAATTCTAACAGTCGTCAGGTTAATCACTTTGTCGTAACTTACCCTTGAATTATTATTTTTTGCCTAATAAATAAAATATTTTGTTTGCAATTTCAGTATTATCACTTAAGCCTTCAAAAAGTTCTTTCTGAGTACCCATAGCAAAAACTGGTACATCAACAGCGGTATGGCCAAATGTAGTCCAACCGGTCACAGTACGTTGATCTATGATGTGATTGATGTTCTTGTGCAATGCTTTTTCAATTGAAGGAGTCATTTTTCCTGCAATTTTAGCCGATTGATCAAACTCTGCTAGTGAACGTTGTGCGTCAGCTTTAGTTGCTTGCAATTCTTTTAGCTCATCACTAGTAACATTAAAATTAAGCATTTCATTTACATAGGAAAGTGTAATACTATTTTTTACTAAGTTTTTGGCGATCGCTGAAGGTGACATTGTCATCGTTCTAAGCACGTCGGGTTGCCATAAATAATCACCGTCTCTGCCAAGCGTGAAGCCACCAGTACTATGATCAGCCGTTAATACCACTAATGTATCAGGGTTTTCTTTCACATAGTTTTCTAGGTATTCTAGAGTTTTCGCTAAATCATCCATTTCAGCCATTGCTGCAGCAATATCGTTGCCGTGGCCAGCCCAATCGACTTGGCTCGCTTCAACCAACATAAAAAAGCCGTTTTTGTTCTCTAACTGATTAACGGCTGCTTTAGTCATTGTGGATAGTCGATGTTTGTTACTATCGTCTAATGCCCATGGAAGGCCTTTATCAGCAAATAAACCTAACACCTTCTTATCACTTGGTAGCTGTGTAAGTTGACTGTAGTTATTTATATAATTAAAACCTTTTGTTTGAAATTCTTCTACAAGGTTTTTATCTTCGCGAATAAAATACTGCCAACCGCCACCCAACATAATATCGATATTGTCATGGGCAGCTAAAAAGTTATCAGCAATTTCATTGTAATTATGACGGCTTTCATTGTGAGCTAAGTATGAAGCAGGCGTTGCATGGTTAATTTGTGATGTCACAACCATACCTGTTTTTTTGCCTTGCTTTTTTGCCCACACAAGTACGGATTCAACTGGCTTTTTATCAACATCAACACCGATAGCGCCATTATAAGATTTCGTTGCGGTTGCCAGTGCTGTTGCACCTGCTGCTGAGTCGGTCACATAACCAGAAACTCTTGCTGGGTAAGTACTGGCACTGCCCACTAGGTGGCGATCAAAAACGGTTTGCTCTATTTGAGCCGTTGCTGGGTTATCGTGAAAATAACGATAAGCAGTCGTATAAGCAGGGCCCATACCATCGCCGACGATCATAATAATGTTTTTAGGTGCATTATCTTTTACGATTAATTCATTGGAATCGTTAGTCGATAGTTGACTACATGACATGACCATCATGCTGGCTAATATACTGGGAACGAATTTTTTCATCTTTTTGTCCGGTAAATTTATTATTTAGTAGCGCTTACTGTTTAGTTAATAGTAAGCGCTACAAATTGAGAAAATGGCTGTAATTAATTTTTCAATTCAACATCTACCCACACTAGGCGGTGATCTGATGACGCTGCACGGTCTTTGATTAGGCGAAATTCGTCTTCATCAGTTTTAGGCCAAAATATGCCCGAATCAAGAACAGACATTTGTGCTCTTGCCGGTAAAACATAATCAGCTCGCATGCCCCAAAATGCAGTATGATTTTTAGCGTGGGGATTATCGATTCGATGATATTTTCCACCTTCACTTTCTGGCTGCGGGTCAATAACCCGTGGGTGATTCGTTAGGCGGTGTATACCTGCTTTAATTGCATTGCCATCTATGGCATCGGCATTCAAATCGCCCAGAATAACAAAGGCTTGGTCTTGTGCTAAACCACCATATTGTTTGTTGTCATCATATATGTAACTAGCAGCACTTGGCGTTAAGTAATCTATCCAGAAACGTAGTTCGTCAAAGTTGCGTTTACCATTTCTATCTTCAGGGCCATCAAACACTGGCGGTGTAGGGTGACTAGCTAAAACATGTAGTTTGCTGCCATTAATGTTAACAGGTATGTCCCAATGTGATTTAGAAGATAAGCGGAAATTATTCCACGCTTGGTCACTATACCAAGGCTTGCCAGTTTTAGGGTCAACAGGCACTAAAGCATTTGGCATGTCTTGCCATTTAAACAATTGAAAGGTTCTGATCTTATCTTCATCGATTGGGTACTTAGATAACAATGCCATGGCAAAGTGACCAGGAAAATGACCAAAGCCATAAGCATCACTCGGTAAAGTGCCTGCTTTACCATCATTGTTTAAGTCGTATTTTGTTGGCACTCCGGTGTTCACCGGACCTTGATAAAAATATGGGTAATCGACCGCTTTATTGCCATTTTGAGATTTATTAAGATAATTTGCGATAAAGTGCTTCAGTGATTGATGCGAGTCATCGAAGCGGTCAAATTCATTTAGCAAGATTATATCAGGGTTTACTCGTTGAATAATTTCGGCAATGTTCTTGATTTGTTGACGATTATTTTTTAATGCTAGCGTTAATTCATTACCAGAAACCTTTGCATTCTGGCTTTGATCAGTGGGTAGATAGTTAAGTGCTTCCATACTGACATTAAATGTAGCAATACGGAGTTTAGAAGGTGCTGTAATTTTTGAACTAGCCATATTACATCCAGCTGTTAGCAATAAAGTTGTTGCTAAAATGGTGGTTAACAATCGCACGTGCTTTCCTTATTTTAAGCCGCAGCCACGTAAAATGAAATCAGTTAAGAACTCGGTTACTTGCGTAACATCGTCTTCTTCATAATCGGCACGGTTCATTATGGTTAATATTTGTTGTTCAAAATCAGCATAGTGCTGCGTGGAAGACCAAATAAGAAATATGAGTTTAACGGGGTCGACATTAGCCATTTCACCGTTATCAATCCAGACTTGAAATAACTTTGCTTTTTCTCGAACCCATTGTCGTAAATAAGTACGAGCAAATTCTTTTAAGTGCAGTGCCCCTTGAATTATTTCCAACGCGTAAATTTTTGACGCTTGTGGGTGTTCAAAAGACATTTTTACTTTAGCAGCAATAAACTTTTCAATGGCAACAACAGGTCCGTCACTACTATCAATATCTCCAATGCCTTGATCCCATGTATCTAAGGTTAATTGCAGTACAGCATGATAGATATTTTCTTTGTTTTTAAAATAATACAGCACGTTTGCTTTTGGCAAACCTGCTGAATCTGCAATGGATTGCACAGTAGCACCTTTGTAACCTTGCAGAATAAACTCTTTTTGCGCGGCAGATAAAATGACGGCTTCACTGCGCGACCTGATGCTTCCTTGCTTATCATTTGTTGTATTATTACTCACACTAATAACCTTTCAATTTTTATTTTTATATTTAGTTAGTCTTATATTATTACGCCAATGTTACATTTTATTGATCTTGTTCTATGCTTTACATTAGTCATAACATTTTAAGTTCAAATTTCACTCAATTTTTCGAATAAAATACTATTTTTAATCAAAAAATCATTTCTTGTTCTTGGTAAAGCGAATAGTTTAAGTGAATTATCTGCTTAAGACACTGTTTTAATACATTTTGTATACTGTTATATATCAATATACAGTTCTTTTGTCGTATGTGTTCGGATGGTTAATAAATTCAATTTACTATAGACCTTTAGAAAAGCCAATTGAAGCATAGATGTTTTTATCCTGACCACATGGTGTGTTTTAATGATTTTTTGTTATGAAAAATTAATTTTAATACATTTATTGTTATAAGGTTTTTTTGCCTTTGTTTAAAAGTTTCTTTTATCTTGTTGTATTTTATCGAGTTGTTGTGTTGCTGTTTGTTTTATTATTTTATTTTGAAAAATAATCTAACTTAGCAAAATAAAGGTTGTAAAAGTTTGTAATGAAAATGTAACGAAACTCTGGTCTAATTTCTGCTGAAATACACTTAAAAAATAATAATTAGATTAAAAATTAAACTAAGTGAAGCTAAAATTAAACAATTTATAAAACATAATAAACTTCTACCAAGGAATAAAATGATGAAAAATCATCGTCTCTCTAATATCGCCGGCGCGGTTGTTATTGCGCTAGGTTTGTCTGCATCGGCTATGGCTGATGACACATCGTCTTCAATTCGAGGTAACATTTTAACCACTAATGGTAATGTTGTTTCTGATGCAATTATAACAATCATTCATGAACCTTCGGGGACTCGTAAAACTTTAAAAGTGAACGAAACAGGTTCATTTTCCGCTAAAGGTTTACGTGTTGGTGGACCATATACAGTTACGATCGATTCAGACGTATATGCAGATAAAAAACTTGAAGGGATTTATATCACATTAGGTAATGTACTTCGCATTAATGAAGTGCTTGAAGATGCAAACATTGAACGAATTGCGGTAACTGGTTCATCTACGTTTTTTGATCCTTCTAAAGGTTCATCAAGTGTTTTTAGTGGTGACGACTTAACAAAGTCAGCCGCATTTAATCGTGATTTAAAGGATATCGTAAGACAGAATCCTATGGCTGTAGTTGGTAATGACGGTAACACGTTGTCATTAGCGGGTTCTAACCCTAAGTATAACAGCTTAGCTGTTGATGGTGTAAACCTGAATGATGACTTTGGTTTAGCAGGTAATGGTTATCCTACTGAGCGTTCACCAATTTCTTTTGATTCGATCGACCAAATTAGCGTTGCAATTGCACCATTTACTGCAAAAGAGGGCGGGTTCTCCGGTGGTAAAGTTAGTGTTGTTACAAAATCGGGTACAAATGACTTTCATGGTTCGATGTTTTTTGAACAAGCAAAAGACTCATGGGCAGGCACACCAGAACAGGCTGATGGAAGCAAGATTGATCTTAAATTTAAAGAAGAATCTTGGGGGGCTACTTTAGGCGGTCCAATTATTAAAGATAAATTGTTCTTCTTTGCAGCATATGAAACATATGAATCTCCAAGTTCAGTAGATAAAGGCCCTTCAGATTCAAGTGTAGCGAATAAAGTTACGCAAGTATCGCAAGCTGAAGTAGATCGTGTAACTAGTATTGCAAAAGACAAATATGGCTATGATGCAGGTAGTTGGGATGATTCAATTCCATTGGAAGACGAAAAGTACTCTTTAAAACTAGATTGGAATATTAATGATGACCATCGAGCATCATTTACCTATTCTCATGGCTCTAGTAATAGTGCTGGTAATCAAGGCGGCGGTCGTTCAGATGATTTATATCTATCTTCGCATTGGTATAATCGTTCAAATGAATTTGATACATATGTTGGACAATTGTTTTCATACTGGACTGAAGATTTTTCTACAGAAATTAAAGTATCAAAAAAGGAATCCGTTAACGGCCAAATTCCTTTAGGTGGTTTAGAGTTTGGTGAGGTGAAGATCGACACTGTAAATGGTGGTGAAATCATGTTAGGCGCTGATGACAGCCGACATGCTAATCAACTGACTAATGAAACTTTGCAAATTCGTGTAAGCGGTGAATATCTGTATGAAGAGCATGCTATTTCTTTCGGTTGGGAATACGAAAAAGTAGATGTTTACAACATATTTATGCAACATTACCTTGGTTCTTGGTATTTCGACAGCATAGATGATTTTGAAGCGGGTAAAGCTGATTGGTTTGAATATCAAAATAATCCAAGCTTAAATCGTAATGATGCAGCAGCAGAGTTTGCTTTAGGAAATCACGCCTTTTACATCGAAGATAGTTGGGATGTTAATGATTCATTAAATGTAACTTATGGCTTACGTTATGAGACAACAACTAATGATGATAAGCCTAATTTTAATGCAAGCTTTTACGACCGTTACGGTTATGCAAATAATGAAAACTTAGATGGCTTAGATGTATTACTTCCAAGACTAGGTTTCACATGGACTGCAACAGATGATTTAACTATTCGCGGTGGTGCAGGTTTATTTAGTGGTGGGCGACCAAATGTATTCATTTCGAATGCTTTCACTAATGACGGTTCGAGAATAGCTCTATATCGCAGTTTTGGGGACGATGTTGCAGCAGATACATTTTTGCAAGATGCCGATCCAAGTAGTATTCCACAACATGCACAAGATCAAATAGCAAATGCTCAACTTGGAGGTCCAAACTCTAATATTGATGCAATTGACCCTAATTTTGAATTGCCAACTACTTGGCAGTATAGTTTAGCTGCAGATTACGTAGCGGATCTTACATCAATAGGTTTAGGTGAAGACTGGCGAATTAGCGGTGAAGTACTTTATAAAGATATTGAAAAAGATATGATCTGGTCAGATTTATCTCGTACTTTGGATACATCTAAAGGTAACAATGGATACACTGTTGAAGGTCGTCCAATTTATACTTTTGCAGACCCTGATCGTGACGCACGTGATGTATTACTAACAAATAGTGAAGGTGGTCACACGATAATCGAAACGCTAAGTATTGCTAAAAACTGGAGTAATGGTTTTAAAGCAAACTTCTCTTATACGCATTCAACAATTCGTAATCGCATCGATGCAACAGGCACATCAACCAATACGGCATACAACTTCAACCCAGTGGTTGATTCAGAAAACCCTACTATTGGTACATCGGCATACCAAATTAAGCATCGCTTAACATTTAACCTTTCATACAACACTGAGTTCTTTGAAGGTTATAACACTGGCATGCATATGTTTTGGGAACGCAAGTCAGGAAGACCATATAGCTATTTATTAGGTTATAATAATCGAGATGGTTTATCAGGTAATTTAGATTTAACTACAGCAAACTTACCGTATATTCCTACAGGAGCTAGTGATGGTGCTGTTGATTTCGAAAATGGTTTAAGTTATGACGAAATAATGTCTGAGTTAGGTAAAGCAGGAATTAGTTCTAACGGCGGTTACCTTGAAAAGAATGGCTATACAGCTCCTTGGACAACAACAATGGATCTACGCCTTGAACAAGAAATTCCTGGTTTCTTTGAAGGTCACAAGGGCTTGTTTTATGTTGATATCAAAAACGCTTTAGCTATATTTGATAAAGATGCTGCACGAGTTTATCAGTTACCATTTGGTCAATCATCATCTGAAGTTTTAGATTATAGTATTAATGATGCTGGTCAATATGTATACGAGAGTGCAAATATTAGTGAAGGTGAGTCTCCTGTTGAGTTTAAAGATAGAGAGTCTACTTGGAGTATGAAGATTGGTGTTAAATACACTTTCTAATACTTTGTAACTACGTAATCAAAAGCCAACATCTTATGTTGGCTTTTTTTTTGGGCGTTTGGAATATAATGATTTTATAAAACTTAGTTTTAACGCACTATAAACTAGCGTGTTTTAGAATTCTTAGGTTGCATTTGTAACACTAATTCATTAGGATATACATAAGTTGACCATTTGGTCAGTTAAAGGGTTTGATAATGTCAAAGATTGAAAATAATAAAATAGCAGAACTTGTTGAAGCCGCGAAAGATGGCTTTGCAAAAGCTTACGCACCTTACAGCAATTTTCACGTGGGCGCTGCTGCGTTAACAGCTGACGGTAACGTCGTAAAAGGCTGTAACGTTGAAAACGCTTCTTATGGTTTAACCGTTTGTGCAGAGCGTAATTGTTTAGCGCAAGGTGTTATTGCTGGTGAGCAAGAATTTTCTGCAATTGTTATTTATACCAATCAAGAAAAGTTAACCCCGCCGTGTGGCGCATGTCGACAAGTGATTGCAGAATTTTTAGCGCCAGACGCGCTGGTTAAAGCTGTTAATCATATCAACGATACAAAGGAATGGACTGTTAGCGAATTATTGCCTGACGCCTTTACGCCAAAAGACTTACTTGAACGATAAGGATTAAAATTAATGTTACTACCACAAGAAATTATTCGCACCAAACGTAACGGTGGTTCACTCTCCCAAGAACAAATACAATATTTTGTCGATGGTTTAGTAACAAAGAATTTTAATGATGCTCAAGTCGGTTCAATGGCGATGGCGATATTTCAAAAGGGAATGCAAACTTCTGAAATTATTGATTTTACTTCAGCAATGAAAAATTCTGGCGATGTATTAAGTTGGCCTGAATTAGATGGACCAATTGTAGATAAACATTCAACAGGCGGTGTAGGCGATAAGGTAAGTTTTATGCTTGCTGCAATTGTTGCTGCCTGTGGCGCATATGTGCCGATGATTTCAGGCCGTGGATTAGGTCATACTGGCGGTACATCTGATAAATTAGAAAGTATTGCAGGTTTTAATGTTCAACCAAGTATTGGAGATTTTAAGCGTATTGTTAAAGATCTTGGTGTTGCAATTATTTCACAAACGGATAATTTAGCTCCAGCAGATAAACGCTTATATGGTATACGTGACATTACGGCAACGGTTGAGTCTATCCCTTTGATCACAGCGTCAATTTTGTCGAAAAAGTTGGCAGCAGGGCTAGATTCGCTGGTTATGGACGTAAAAGTTGGTAATGGCGCTATGATGTCAAACATTGATGATGCAAGGGCATTGGCTCAAAGTATTGTTAATGTTGCTAATGGCTCTGGCGTACCAACTCAAGCTATTATCACTGACATGAACCAAGTGTTAGGGGCGACTGCGGGTAATGCCTTAGAGATGGCAGAAACTGTAAAATATTTAAATGGTACATTGCGTGAACCACGTTTACATGCTGTTGTTGTTTCACTTGCAAAGGCTATGTTGGTAAGTGCTAAGGTTGCAGAAAACGAAGATGTAGCGTTGAAAAAAATTGATGCGGTATTAGCTTCCGGTGAAGCAGCAGAAATTTTTGGTAAGATGATACATGCGTTGGGTGGACCAAGTAACTTTATGGAAGATCCTTGGTCATCTATGCAACGAGCTAACGTAATTGTTGACGTAATTGCACCAGATCATGGCTATATTGTTGGCATGCAAACTCGCGATATTGGTATGTCTGTAGTCGGATTGAAGGGCGGTCGTACCGCTAACGGTCAGCAAATCGATCACAGTGTTGGTTTTGACAGAATTTTGCCAATTGGTACATTAGTGAATCGTGGTGATGTAGTTGCAAGATTGCATGCTAGAGATGAAGATTCAGCAAAATTAGCGAGTGAGCAATATCTTGCTGCTTTAGCTATTAATAACCAACCAGTAGATGAACAACCTGTTATCTATCAAACGATAACAGCCTAATCCCTCTTAATTCGTTTAGTGAGTTAGCAATATTAGGTGTTAGCTGTAGCACCTAAGTTTCTTGGTAGAGTTGTATAACAAACAAGCGAATAAAGAAGATAAATAAAAAGGGATGACTGATGTCATCCCTTTTTAACAATATTTTAGTTGAACTTTGCTAAAGCGAGGCTAATTTTACCAAACGAGTGCTTTAAAGTGTCGTCGGCATAGCGACTCATAGCGTTCGTTACCACCCACTTCAATTTGTTCACCGCCTTTGACTGCATTGCCATGCTCATCACAACGAATGACAAAATTGGCTTTTTTACCACAGTGACAAATAGTTTTTAATTCAACCAATTTATCAGCCCAAGCAAGCAGGGCAGCGCTGCCACCAAATGTTTCACCTAGGAAGTCAGTACGTATGCCGTATGCTAAAACGGGAATATTGAGTTCATCAACAATATCTGTAAGTTCTTTGACTTGCTGTTTAGTTAAAAACTGTGCTTCATCAATTAATACACAAGCCAGCTTATTGTTCTCAATATATGTTTTAACTTGGCTAAAGACATTAGTAGTTTCATTAAACAATTGTGCATCGGCATGAATACCCAATCTTGAAGATACTTTGCCTTTAGCAAACCTGTCATCGATTTGTGCGGTAAATAATAAGGTGTTTAAATCTCGTTCACGATAGTTATAAGAAGACTGTAATAAATGGGTAGATTTACCTGCATTCATTGTTGAATAGTAAAAGTATAACTGTGCCATCGCTTGTAAAACCTTATTATTATTTTATGGATATATCTTTATGAATAAATAGCTTAGTAACTTGCCGGATCTGCTGTTTTATTGCTAGCACCTAAGGTGTTAAGTAAATTCGTTAACAAGCTACTTGCGCCAAATCTAAAGTTATTTTTATTCGCCCAATCAGCACCTAAAATGTCACTTGCCAAGTCTAAATATACCGCAGCATCTTCCGCATTTTTAACGCCACCTGCTGGTTTAAAGCCAACATTAGTATTATTGTTTTTGATAACAGTTAACATTAATTTAGCTGTTTCTGGTGTCGCATTTACAGGAACTTTACCGGTTGACGTTTTAATGAAATCTGCACCGGCAGCAATTGAAATTTCGCTGGCTTGTATAATTAATGCATCAGTTTTTAATTCGCCACTTTCAATAATAACTTTCAGTTGTACGTGCTTTGGGCAGGCAAGTTTACACGCTTTAACCAATTCAAAACCGATACTCTCATTACCATTGATTAATGCTTGGTAAGGAAATACAACATCCACTTCATCAGCGCCGTAAGCAACAGCCGCCTTTGTTTCTGCTACGGCAATTTCTATATCGTCATTACCATGAGGGAAGTTTGTTACCGTGGCTATTTTTACTTCAGGTGTACCTTGGCTAGCTAATGTTTTCTTGGCTAAAGGAATAAAACGAGGGAAGATACAAATAGCAGCGGTGTTACCTTTAGGTGACTTTGCATTTTGGCAAAGCGCAATAATATCTGCTGCACTTTCACTATCGGTTAAACTGGTTAAGTCCATCATTTCAAGTGCGCGTTGTGCATAGGTTTCGATTGTACTCATGATAAGCCTCGTATTAATAAAAGTAGATTTTAAAAAATAGCCCAGTCAATTTGAGTGGGCTATCGTTGTTTTAATGGCTGTTAGCTGGTTTACAGGCTAACAAATACGCCAGCAATAGCTGCACTCATTAAGTTTGCCATTGTTGCCGCTAACATAGCTTTCATGCCTAAGCGAGCAATGTCGGGACGACGATTTGGTGCCATGGAACCGATTCCGCCTAATAAAATGGCAATAGAAGATAAGTTAGCAAACCCACATAGTGCGAAAGTGATAATGGCTTGTGTTACTGGGGATAAGGTGTCTTTAATTTCAACAAAATTTACATAGGCAAAAAATTCATTTACTACGACTTTTTGACCAATAAAGCTACCAGCTTGAAGCATTTCTTCAAACGGAACACCAATAAGAAAGGCGAATGGTGCGAATATGTACCCAAGCATCCATTCAATGGTGATGCCTTCAAAACCTAATAGATTACCAAAGCCAGATACCATTGAGTTTAGTAGGGCAATTATTGCGATAAAGGCTAATAGCATTGCGCCAACATTAACCGCTAGCTTCAGTCCTGAAGCGGCACCAGATGCGGCAGCATCTATAACATTTGCTGGCTTTTCGCCTTCTTTGTCAACTTCTACGTCACTGTAGTCATTGTTAATTTCTTCAGTTTCTGGCATTAATAATTTGGCCATTAATAAGCCACCAGGTGCTGCCATAAATGAAGCTGCGATAAGGTATTCAAGTTTTACACCTAAACCTGCGTAACCGGCAAGAATTGAACCTGCAACAGAAGCTAACCCGCCGACCATAATGGCAAACAATTCAGACTGGCTCATCTTAGCGATATAAGGACGAATGACGAGTGGTGCTTCTGTCTGCCCAACAAAAATATTGGCGGTTGCTGATAAAGACTCTGGCTTTGACGTTTTTAATAGCTTTTGTAAACCGCCACCAATAATTTTAACTACCCATTGCATAACGCCTAAGTAGTAAAGTACGGCAATAAGTGAAGAAAAGAAGATAATTACAGGTAGTACGCGAACAGCGAAAACAAAACCAACTCCGTTGCCAAACATGGCGTCAGTTCCTAAGCCACCAAACAAAAAGTTTATGCCTGCTTTGGCGCTGTCGATTACTTGCTGTACGCCGTTAGTTATTGAGCCTAAAACATCTTTACCAAATGGTACGTAGAGTACAAAGGCTCCAAGCAAAATTTGCAAAGAGAATGCAAATCCGACGGTACGCCAATTAATTGCTTTACGATCTTTTGACAATAAGAAGGCAATAATTAATAGAGCAATGATGCCCATTACGCCTCTAAGTGCACTTAAATCCATACTTACCTCATAATTTACTTTGTTATCGTTATTATATTTTAAAATTTTATTTATCACTTAACCGTAATATTATTTTTGCATTATTTGACGAATTTTTGCTTTTAACATTTCAATTGCCATTCTATTTTTACCACCACGTGTTACTACAACGTCAGCAAATGGCTTATTCGGTTCAATGTATTGATGATACATAGGGCGAACAGTGGTTAAATATTGCTGCGTAATTGATTCAATACTACGTGAACGTTCGATGGTATCTCGACTTATACGGCGAACTAAACAAATATCTAATGGTGTATCGATGTAAATTTTAATATCGAATTTATTGCGTAATTCTTCATTAGAAAAAAGTAAAATGCCTTCAACTAAAATTATTGATGTTGATGACAAATGTAATGTTTCATCTAATCGTGTGTGTGTTTTATAACAATAAGTCGGGATGTCAGCACTATCGCCATTACTAAGCGCCGTTAAGTGCTCGCTTAATAAGCTATGTTCAAATGCACTAGGGTGATCGTAATTAGTTTTAACACGCTCTTCCATTGAAAGGTGAGATTGGCTTTTATAGTACGAATCTTCTTTAATGATAGAGATGCCGCTTGGCCCAAGTTCGGGAAGAAGTTCATCGTAAATAGTTTGCGCAAAAAGGGATTTACCGGATGCTGACGCACCAGTTACCGCAATAATTGTCGGTTTATTGGTTTGCAAAACAAAGAGCCTTAAATGTGTGGTTAACAATAGGGTTAAAATTATTCAACACGATATATTCGTTCGGTAAATTATCGCGTTCATATTATGGACCAATTATACTGAATTTAATAACTTTCACCTTAACCACTTTAGGGAAATGTTAAATATTTACAAAATATCAGTTGTCTATAATTTATTGCTTGGTAAAGTATCACATGTTGACCAATTGGTCATGAATTTTATCGAGTATATCGAGGAAAATTCAAAAAAGTTTGTTAAAATACATTTATAAAAATTTGGGAAAGTATCATGGCAAGAGCAATAGTTTTAGTAATCGACGGTTTTGGTATTGGGCATGCGCCTGATGCTGCAGATTTTGGTGACGTTACAGCCAATACTTTTGCCAACTTGTCTAAAGCATTCTACCAGCAAGAAAAACGCGCAATTAACTTGCCTAATCTTGCAAAAATGGGTTTGGTTCAAGCGGCTTTTGAGGCAGGCAAAGGTAATTTCCCTGTTGTAGAGCAAAAGCCAGAACAAGGTGCTTATGGTTATGCTGCTGAAATTAGCACTGGTAAAGATACCCCAAGCGGCCATTGGGAAATGATGGGTGTGCCAGTATTATTCGATTGGGGCTATTTTCCTAAAGGTGGGAAGGCATTTCCAGTTGAGCTGATCGAAAAAATTAATCAAAAAACAGGTTTTGACGGAATATTGGGTGATTGTCATGCGTCGGGCACTGACATTATCAATAGTTTAGGCCAAGAACACATTAAAACCGGCTTGCCAATTTGTTACACTTCTGCGGATAGCGTATTTCAAATAGCAGCACATGAAGAACATTTTGGTTTAGATAACCTGTATAAGTATTGTGAAACCGTACGTGAATTACTTAGTGATATGAATATAGGTCGCGTTATTGCTAGGCCTTTTGTCGGTGAAAGCCCTGAAGACTTTGAGCGCACGGGTAATCGTCGTGATTACTCTATTTTACCTCCAGCGCCGACGGTATTAGATGTACTAACCCAAGCTGGTGGACATGTTATTAGTATTGGTAAAATAGCCGATATATATGCTCATCAAGGAATTAGCGAAAAAACCAAAGCGACCGGCATTGATGCATTATTAGATGCTACGATTTCACATATAGATACCGCAAAAGATAATAGCTTGATATTTACCAACTTAGTTAATTTTGATCAAGACTTTGGCCATCGCCGTGACCCTGTTGGTTTTGCTTTAGCATTAGAAAACTTCGATAAACGCTTGATTGAAGTTACCGCTGCAATGAATGATGACGATGTATTGTTTTTAACTGCTGATCACGGTTGCGACCCAACTTGGCACGGAAATGATCATACGCGTGAATATGTGCCTGTTGTGGCATTTCATAAGCAGGTACGATCTGTTAATATTGGCGAAAGAAATACTTTTGCAGATATAGGTCAGACAATAGCCGATTTATTTAAATTGGAAGAAATGCCTTACGGTACAAGTTTTTTAAAGGATCTTGACCTATAAAAGTTAAACATATTTAACAAAGTTTTATGCACAGCATAGTGCGAAACTTAAATATAAAAAATTCAACAAAACATAAACAGTTCTTGGGAGAGTACTTAATGAATGTTTTTAAAAAAACGTCGCTTGCACTTTGTGTAAACGCGGCTATTTTTGCGTCTGTTGCTAGCGTTTCTGGCTCGGCAATTGCGCAAGAGAATGCTGAAGTTGTTGGCATCGAGGTTATCGAAGTTACTGCACGTAAACGTACAGAAAATGTTAAAGATGTACCTATTTCAGTTTCAGCACTAACCCCTAAAAAATTAGAAGTACTAGGTTCTTCAGGCATGGACGTAAGATCTTTGTCTGCTAAAGTTCCAAGCTTACTAATTGAATCTTCTTTCGGTCGTACATTCCCGCGTTTTTATATTCGTGGTTTAGGTAACACGGATTTCGATTTGTTAGCATCACAACCTGTTTCTCTTATCTATGATGATGTTGTATTGGAAAATGCCTTAACTAAAGGTATGCCAATGTTTGATATTGAACGCGTAGAAGTTTTACGTGGTCCACAAGGTACTTTGTTTGGTCGTAATACACCGGCAGGTATTGTTAAAGTTCAATCTAAAAAGCCAACACAAGATTTTGACGCAACAGTTTCTGGCTCATACGGCAGCTTTGGCTCAACAGATTTTCGTTTAGCGGTTGGTGGAGGTTTAACTGATACCTTATCTGCTCGTTTTTCATTATTACAGCAAGACCGTGATGACTGGATTGATAACAAAGCACCGGGCTTTGAACAAAAAGATCAATTAGGTGGCTATGGCGAAACAGCTGCTCGTTTGCAATTGTTATGGGAACCAAATGACGAATTTTCAGCGTTGTTTAACTATCACTTCAGAGACGCAGAAGCTGACGCTCGTATATTTAGAGCAAACATCATCAAGCCAGGAACAAATGATTTAATTGATGACTTTGATCGTGAGACCGTTTTTCATGACGCTGCTGTTCGCAACAACCAAACAGTTGATATGAAAGGCGCAAGCTTAAAAATTGAATATGATTTTGGTAGCCATACATTAACGTCAATCACAGGCCATGAATCAGCTGAAATGTTTTCAGTAGGTGATATTGATGGCGGTTACGGCGCGGCATTTTTACCAGATTACATGGGACCAGGTTTCATACCATTCCCTTCAGAGACTGGCGCAAAAATGCCAGATCACAAGCAATCAACTCAAGAAATACGCATTGCTAGTAATGACCTAGGTGATTTTGATTATCAATTTGGTTTCTTTTTATTCGATGAAGACTTAACCATAAACAACCTGAGCTTTGATACATTGGCAAATGGGGCAGCAAATGGTCTAGCTATTCAAAATATGGAGACAACTGCTTGGGCAGTATTTGCTTCACTTGACTACCAAATATCAGATAAATTAAGCATCAACGGTGGTTTACGTTATTCAGATGACGAACGTAAATGGGACGGTGAATTAGTTCAATCACCATTTGGCGCACCAGGTTTTACTGAAAGTAATGATGTTGAAGATTCACAAGTGAGTGGTGATTTTAGTGCGTCATACGTACTTAACGATGAAACTAACATCTATGCTCGTATTGCTCGTGGTTACCGTGCACCAAGTATTCAAGGTCGTAGCTTACTATTTTCAGCAAACTCAACAACAGCTGATTCAGAAACTGTAGATTCAATTGAAACTGGTTTCAAATCAGTTTTCTTAGAAAATACAGCACGTGTAGATGGTTCAGTGTACTACTATGTTGTTAAAGATCAGCAGTTAACTGCTGTTGGTGGTACCGGAAACGTTGCTAGCTTATTAAATGCCGACAAATCGGTAGGTTATGGTTTTGAATTAGATTCAGAGTATTTTGTAACGCCTGATTTAGTTATTGCTGGTAGTGTTAGTTATAACCACACTGAATTAAAAGATAGCACAGTTGCTGTACCTGGTTGTGGCGGCGGTTGTACTGTAACTGATCCGTTAAATGCAGATGGCTTAGCGATTATTGATGGTAATTCATTACCACAATCTCCTGAGTGGATCAGTAATATTAGTGCGCGTTGGACTAAAGAAATTGCCGACGGTGAACTATATTTCTATACAGATTGGTCTTACCGCAGTGAAGTTAACTTCTTCTTGTATGAATCTACCGAATTTAAAGGTGATGCATTATTGGAAGGTGGTGTACGTGTCGGTTATGAATGGTTCGGTGATGACGCTGAATATGAAGTAGCTTTATTTGGTCGTAACATTACCGATGAAGAACAACTTACAGGTGCAATCGATTTTAACAACCTAACTGGTTATGTTAATGAACCTCGCTTTTGGGGTGTAGAGTTTAAAGCTAACTTCTTTTAAAGCCTAATTTAATAGAAGTCCCTCTGAACATTGCCACTATTTCACATCCATGTGATCGTGGCATACCGTTCTTCCTGAACATAAAAAAGCCGGTTATCAAATTGATAACCGGCTTTTTATTTGTTCTTAATTTATAGACACGATAGATATGCAACTACATCTATTGTGAATTTTAAATATAGATATTACATTCTTGTTTTAATCGCGCTCGCTAGCACACTCAATACTTCTTCACTAGTGTCTAAATTGATGCAAGCGTCAGTAATACTTTGACCATAGACTAATGGTTGCCCAGCAATAACTTTTTGATTCCCTTCTGTTAGGAAACTTTCAATCATTACACCGAAAATAGATTCATCACCATTTTCAATTTGCGTAGCGAGTGAGCGAGCAACATCAATTTGTTTGTTATGATCTTTGAAGCTATTACCGTGACTACAATCAATCATGACTTTTTCTGCTAAACCGGCTTTATTAAGCGTAGCGCAGGTGCCTTTGATATCATCTGAATGATAATTAGGTAATTTACCACCGCGTAAAATAACATGGGCATATGGATTACCATGAGTTTGGTAAATACACATTTGGCCACTTTTATCTGGAGAGTAAAGCACATGTGGAACGCTTGAAGCTTTTATAGCGTCAACGGCGATTTGTATATTGCCATCGGTACCGTTTTTAAAACCTACAGGACATGAAAGGGCAGATGCTAGCTCTCTGTGTACTTGGCTTTCGGTTGTACGTGCGCCAATAGCGCCCCAACTGATCAAGTCTGAAATATACTGACCCGTGACCATATCTAAAAATTCAGTACCTGCCGGTAATCCCAATTTATTAATTTTCACTAATAGGTTACGAGCAAGGTCTAGACCTTTTGCAACATGGAATGATTTATCTAAATCAGGATCACTAATCAAACCTTTCCAACCAACGGTTGTACGTGGTTTTTCGAAGTAAACACGCATAACAATCAATAACTCATCAGAGTATTTGTCGTGTAAAACTTTTAGTTTTTCCGCGTAATCAATGGCGGCCTCAGTGTCGTGTATTGAACAAGGGCCAATGATAACGAGTAAACGTTTGTCTTCACCATTGATCACCGCTTCAATGTCTTTACGGCTATTTATAATAAAGCTAGCGGTTTCATCATCAAGAGGTATTTGCTGGGCAAGTTCTGCTGGAGAAACTAAATTTTCTATTAAAGTAGTTCTAAATTCATCTGTTTTTATGGTCATGTGCTATCAAATGCTTGTTAGCTTGCATATTTATCGATATGCAGCGCAATAATAATATCGCGCTAACATATCGAATATCAGTAGTTAAGTGAACTGCTTTCTGTTTTTTTATCCAACTAATTTGTCATAAGTTAATATTTATAGCGCTGAAGGCCAGTTTTAGACAATATTTTTGCAGTGATTTCCTCTACCGAAAGCTTAGTTGTGTTTAAAAAAGGAATTTTTTCTTTCTTGTAAAGTTTTTCTACTTCACGTACTTCCATACGACACTGTCGTGCAGATGAATACTTGGTATTGGCCATTCGGCCATCTCGAATATCTACTAAGCGCTCAGCATCAATGGTTAAGCCAAATATTTTCTTTTTATGCATTTTTAAAAAAGCAGGTAATTTTAACTCGTCCATATCATCGTCAGTAAATGGGTAATTTGCCGCTTTAATACCGTATTGCAGCGCAAGGTACAAGGATGTAGGTGTTTTACCTGAACGTGAAACGCCAACAAGAATAACGTCAGCATGTTCATAGTTAGTGACGTTTGAACCATCATCATTGGCTAATGAATAGTTTACAGCGTCAATTCGGTAGTCATAACTGTTTTCATGAATACTATGGGTTCTATGAGCTTTAGGTTTAGCTTTTAGTGCTAATTCTTGTTCAAGCGGGGCAATAAAATGTTCTAGAAAGTTATAAATTATACCGTCACAACCGTCTATTATTTCGCGTATATCTGGATTAACAAAGGTATGAAACACTAATGGTGGTATGCCAGTGCGTTTCGCCGCTTTGTTGATTCGTGCGCAAGCCTCAAGTGCTTTTTCTTCGGTTTCAACAAATGAAATGGTATCGTGTTCAAATTCAGTAGGGAAAAGTGATAGCAATGCATGACCAAAAACTTCAGAAGTGATGGCTGTGCCGTCAGATATATAAAACGCTGCCCGCATAATTAGTCCTATAATAATTTTCTGTTGTGAAAGGTGAAAACTTTCAAATAGTGCTTTAGTTTCAAGGTTAGCAGTGTAAAATGTCTGCGACGTGAAATATAGCGTTAAATACTACTTATCTTCGAGAAAAGGTTTAAGAAAGTTATTTTAAGTTACTCTATTGATATAGAACTTAAAAAATAGCTTTCTTAAATTCTTTTTATTGCGAATGGAGATGTTGTCGTGCAAGAAAATGTACTTTGGTATGAAGATTTAGGAATGAATGATGTAGACCGCGTAGGTGGTAAAAATGCATCATTAGGCGAAATGATTTCGAATCTTTCAAATATGGGCGTACAGGTACCTGGGGGATTTGCTACTACCTCGTTTGCCTTCAATGAATTTCTTGAGCAAAGTGGTCTAAACGACAAAATTTATCTTTTATTAGATGATTTAGACGTTGATGACGTTAACGCCTTGGCAGATTGTGGTAATAAAATTCGCGAATGGGTTATTGATACACCATTTTTACCTGAAATGCAGCAAGCTATAGAAGAAGCCTATGCAACCTTAGCAGGTAATTTTGCTGACGATGCTTCTTTTGCTGTTCGTTCATCAGCAACCGCTGAAGATATGCCAGACGCTTCTTTCGCTGGCCAACAAGAAACCTTTCTTAACGTACGTGGTTTAGACGCAGTAATGATTGCGATTAAGCACGTTTTTGCTTCTCTATTTAATGATCGCGCTATTTCTTATCGTGTTCACCAAGGCTATGATCATCGCGGTGTCGCTTTATCTGCTGGTATTCAGCGTATGGTGCGTAGCGACATTTCATCTAGTGGCGTAATGTTCTCGATTGATACAGAATCAGGTTTTGAAGATGTAGTGTTTATTACTTCAAGTTATGGTTTAGGTGAAATGGTAGTGCAGGGCGCAGTTAACCCTGATGAATTTTATGTTCACAAACCTACATTAGCTAAAGGTAAGCCAGCGGTAGTTCGCCGAAATATCGGTAGTAAAGCAATTAAAATGATTTACGCTGACACTCAAGAACACGGCAAACAGGTTGAGATTGTTGATATTGAACAAGCACAATCAGATACTTTCTCTTTAACTGATAATGAAGTTGAAGAATTAGCCAAACAAGCGGTAGTGATTGAAAAGCATTACGGCCGTGCAATGGATATCGAATGGGCTAAAGACGGCTTAGACGGTAAGCTTTATATTGTACAAGCACGTCCAGAAACAGTAAAAAGTCGTGAAAATGCTAATGTAATGGAACAATTTCAATTACAAGCAACAGCAGATATTGTTTGTGAAGGTCGCTCAATTGGTCATAAAATTGGTAGCGGTGAAGCGAAAGTTTTATCTTCACTAGATGAAATGGACAAAATTCTACCAGGTGATGTATTAGTTACTGACATGACGGATCCTGATTGGGAGCCTATCATGAAGCGTGCTTCTGCGATTGTGACTAATCGTGGTGGCCGTACTTGTCACGCAGCTATCATTGCTCGTGAAATGGGTATTCCAGCTGTTGTTGGTTGTGGTGATGCAACCAGTAAAATTGCCAACGGTGATGAAATTACCGTTTCATGTGCAGAAGGTGATACTGGTTTTATTTATCAAGGTAAGTTGGACTTTACAGTAACAACATCTGAAGTAGATTCAATGCCTGATTTACCATTAAAAATAATGATGAATGTTGGTAACCCAGACCGAGCATTTGCTTTTGCTCGTTTACCGCATGCCGGTATTGGTTTAGCACGACTTGAATTTATTATTAATAAAATGATCGGTGTGCATCCTAAAGCATTATTAAATTTCGACGATCAGCCTGCTGATTTACAAGATGAAATTCGAGATATTATCGCCGGTTATGAAAGCCCAATCGAATTTTACATTGCGAAATTAACGGAAGGTATTTCAACGTTAGCAGCGGCTTATGCGCCAGAGAAAGTTATTGTGCGCATGTCAGATTTTAAATCTAACGAGTATGCTAATTTAGTTGGTGGTGAAGCATTTGAGCCGGAAGAAGAAAATCCGATGATTGGCTACCGTGGAGCATCACGTTATATTTCTAAAGACTTTAGAGATTGTTTTGCACTTGAGTGTGAAGCGATAAAACGTGTTCGCAACGATATGGACATGACGCATGTCGAAATCATGATCCCATTCGTACGTACGTTAGAAGAGGCAGCTGCCGTCATTGATATTCTTGCCGAGCATGGCTTAAAACGTGGTGAGAATGGCTTACGCATTATTATGATGTGTGAATTACCGTCTAATGCGTTACTTGCTGACCAATTTTTAGATTACTTCGATGGCTTCTCTATTGGCTCAAACGATTTAACGCAATTAACCTTAGGGTTAGATCGTGATTCTGGTTTAGTTGCTCATTTATTTGATGAACGTGACCCAGCGATCAAATTGTTATTAGAAATGGCTATTAAAGCCTGTAAGGCGCGTGGTAAATATGTGGGTATCTGTGGTCAAGGTCCATCAGATCATGAAGACTTCGCTGCATGGTTAGTTGAACAAGGTATTGAAAGCCTTTCGCTTAACCCGGATACCGTATTACCAACGTGGTTATATTTAGCAGAGCAACATAACAAAAAATAGTTAGCCATATCGCTAATTTTTGTCGTAAGCAAGCCTAGGTGCTTTTTATCATTATCAGGATAAAAAAGTTCTTAGGCTTTTTTTGTTAACAGAGCAAAATGTTACATTGCCGTGATATAATGTTTGCACCATATTTGTTAATAGAAAATTTCATTCATGTTACCTAGGTTAGCCCCGCAAGAGCTCGTTTCCCCGTTGTATCAAGAGTACGCTAAAGTTTTGGCAACAAAACGTTTTAGTGGTGATGTTAATTTTCAATATAGTGCGCGATTAGCACACGCGACAGATAACAGCATTTATCAGCAATTGCCGCAATTAGTGCTGCATCCGCGTAATAAGCAAGATATTCAGCTGATCACCGCACTTGGCGCAGAAAAACGTTTCAGTGAAATTAAATTTAGCGCCCGTGGTGGCGGAACAGGTACCAACGGCCAAAGTTTAACACCGGGTATTGTGGTTGATTTATCTAAGTATATGAATCGCATATTGGAGATAAACGTAGAAGAAAACTGGGTGCGTGTTGAAGCAGGTGTGATTAAAGACCAACTTAATGATTATCTTAAGCCTCATGGTTTCTTCTTTTCTCCAGATTTATCAACCAGTAATAGAGCGACAGTAGGCGGCATGATCAATACTGACGCTTCTGGTCAAGGTTCATTGGTTTACGGTAAAACTTCAGACCATGTTTTAGGCCTAAAAAGCGTGTTAGCCAATGGCGAAATGTTAATCACTGCACCTATGTCGATGGCAGAAGCAGAGATATTAGCAACGCAAGAAAGCACGGTGGCAAAATTAATGCAGCAAGTGCTGAGCTCTTGCCGCGATAATCGCGAACTTATTCTTGAAAAATTTCCGCGTTTAAATCGCTTTTTAACCGGCTATGATTTAGAAAATGTTTTTAACGCTGATTTAACTCAGGTTGATTTAAGCCGTATAATTACTGGCTCTGAAGGCTCATTAGCCTTTGTTTGTGAAGCAAAGTTAAATTTAACGCCTATCGCCAATGCTAAAACACTGATCAATATTAAATATGACAGTTTTGACTCTGCACTGCGTCATTCTCCGTCGTTAGTTAAAGCAAAAGCCACGTCAGTTGAAACTATTGATAGTAAAGTACTGAACTTAGCTAAACAGGATATTGTTTGGCAATTAGTTAGCGATATGTTGCAAGATGTTAAAGGTGCTGTGATGGACGGCATCAATATGGTTGAGTATAACGGTGAAAGCATAGAAGCCGTTGCTGAGCAGGTAAACGACCTTTGTGCTGTGCTTGATGAAGATATTGCTAATGGTAGGGGGGTTATCGGCTATCAAGTTACTTCTGATCTCGCGAGTATTGCAAAACTTTATACCATGCGTAAAAAAGCCGTGGGTTTACTGGGGAACACCAAAGGTAGCCAAAAACCTTTAGCGTTTGCTGAAGATACCGCTGTGCCACCAGAAAACTTAGCTGATTTTATTGCTGAATTTAGAGAGCTACTTGATGGTTATGGTTTACATTATGGCATGTTTGGTCATGTTGATGCAGGTGTTTTACATGTACGGCCCGCGTTAGATATGTGTGATCCAGAGCAAGAAGTTTTGTTGCGAAAAATTTCTGATAAAGTTGTCGCGTTAACGGCTAAATACGGCGGCTTAATGTGGGGTGAACATGGCAAAGGTTATCGTAGTGAATACGGTCCTGAATTTTTTGGTGATGCGCTATTTAGCGAATTGAGAAAAATCAAAGCGGCGTTTGACCCACTAAATAAAATGAACCCAGGAAAAATCTGTACGCCATATCAATCGACAGAAAATTTAGTTTCCGTTGATGATAAAAAACGTGGTTTTTACGACCGACAAATTCCAATTACCGTTAAGGACTCTTTTAAATCGGCGCTTGATTGTAATGGCAACGGCTTATGCTTTAATTATGACGTAAATAGTCCTATGTGTCCATCAAGTAAGGTTACGCGTGACCGCCGTCATTCCCCGAAAGGTAGAGCAGGCTTAATGAGAGAGTGGTTAAGGCTTGTTGAAGTTAAAGGTGTTGATATTCTCGCTTTAGAGCAAAATATTCAGCATTGGTCAGTAAAACGTTTGTTAGATAAGGTTAAAAATAGCTTTAACGGTCTATCTAAACAGCAAGAAGAAGATGATTTTTCTCATGAAGTAATGGAAGCCATGCAAGGCTGTTTAGCTTGTAAAGCTTGCGCAAGCCAGTGTCCAATTAAAGTCGACGTGCCCGATTTTAGAGCCCGATTTATTAACCTTTATCACTCAAGATATTTTAGACCGGCTAAAGATCATTTAGTCGCGAATGTTGAGGTGATGACACCGATAATGGCAAAAGCACCTAAGTTGATAAATAGCGTTCTCAACTCTAATATTTATAATAAATTATCTCGCGCTACTATCGGTTATGTTGATACACCTTTGTTATCTATTCCAACCTTAGCTGAAAGAGCTCAGCAGCATCGATTTGCTACTTTCGATTTAACGCAGCTATATCAAATGACATCGCAAGAGCGTGCTAAAAGTGTATTAGTCGTTCAAGACCCTTTTACGTCCTTTTATGATGCAAAAGTCGTTGAAGATTTTATGTTGCTTGTTAAAAAACTAGGGTTTCAGCCAATATTGTTGCCATTTAAACCCAATGGTAAGCCACAGCATGTAAAAGGTTTCTTAGCAAAATTTGCGAAAACGGCTAAATCGACAGCAGATTTTCTTAACAAAGTGCATGAATTAAACATTCCTATGATTGGCTTAGATGCGTCATTAGCTTTATGTTACCGCGATGAGTATTGCCAAATATTAGGTGATAGTAGAGGTAAATTTAGCGTAGAGCTTGCCCATGAATGGCTAATTACTATTCTCGATCATCAAAATAAGGTAGAGAATGAAACTGAACTAGCAAAATCAATATCTTATAAACTTTTTGCGCATTGTACTGAGAAAACGGCATTGGCTGGTAGTGAAGGGCAATGGAAAGGTATTTTTGCACACTTTGGTTTGTCATTAACCAATGTTTCAGTAGGCTGCTGTGGAATGGCGGGAACGTACGGTCATGAAAAAGTAAACTTAGATAACTCTAAAGCACTTTACGACATGAGCTGGAAGAATAAAGTAAGTGAATTATCTACAGAGCAAATATTAGTGACTGGATATTCTTGTCGTAGCCAAATAAAACGCTTAGATAATAAAGTCACCTTACATCCAGTTCAGGCTTTGTTGAATACACTAAATTAGTTTTACTAATCAATACTAGAGCAATGATAAACATTCAATAAGTAATAAAAAAGCACCTATTTAGGTGCTTTTTCGTTAACGCTGTGCAGTATTTAGTACTTACGATAGTAAGTTTTACTTAGTTGCTATTATTGTGGCCTTTAGCAATTATGTCACGCGCCATTTGATCAGCAATTAAACCTGTCGGCATATTTTGAGCTGCCGCAGTTTCAAAAACGTTCATCAAAGTATGATAAATATTCTCAACCAATTTTGCTGCACTGTCTGCACAGTATGGTTCAGGGTAAATTTCTAATGCTACATTAATAATGCCACCAGCATTAATAACGTAATCAGGTGCGTACAAAATACCTTTTTCTAGCAAGATTTGATCATGACGTGCTTCTGCTAACTGATTGTTTGCACAACCGGCAATAATAACAGCTTTTAGCTGTGCAATGCTGTTGTCATCAATAGATGCACCAAGTGCACATGGTGAAAATACATCAACATCTTGACTATATATTTCATCTAAACCAACAACGGTAGCGTTTAATTCCGTTGCCGCTTTATCCAGTGCTACTTGATTAATATCAGTAACGATAAGTTCAGCACCAGCGTTATGTAACTTTTCACAAAGAGAATAACCAACGCTACCAAGACCTTGTACTGCCACTTTAATACCAGTTAAGTCGTCTTTACCTAACTTAAACTTAACCGCAGCTTTAATACCTAAAAACGTACCTAAAGCGGTAAATGGACCAGGGTTGCCACTTTTTCCTTCAAGGCCTGAAACAAACTCGGTACTTTGATTTACTATTGCCATATCACCAGTAGTGATATTCACGTCTTCAGCAGTATAGTAACGACCATTCAAGTTATTTACGGCGGTCCCGAAAGCTTTGAATAAATCGTCTGATTTTAAACTTTTAGGGTCACCAATAATCACACCTTTACCACCACCTAGTTTCAAACCTGCCATCGCATTTTTGTAGGTCATGCCTTTAGATAAACGTAAAACGTCTTTCAATGCTGCTTCGTCGCTTGCGTAATCCCAAAAGCGACAACCGCCTGCAGCTGGTCCTAAAGCGGTGCTGTGCACTGCAATGATAGCTTTTAACCCTGACGCTTTGTCGCTGCAATAAACGACTTGCTCATGGTTGTCAAAATCAACTAAATCAAAAACGGCCACTATCGTAATCTCCAATGATTATAGAAACTGTTCAATGTTAAATTTTTATTGAACAGAGGTTGTAATAATTTGCTCGGCACAATACCATCTAGGCAGGTGGTTAGCCAGTGCAGCCATAAATAAATTTGAAATATACTGTGAATTAATTCATACACGTTTCCAAAGTTAACATCTCATTAATATAATTAACAAAAAAGAAAATTAATATGACTCAGCAACAAGCAATGACTCCAGAAAAACAACAAGAATGGACACGCGAACAATATTTAAAAGCAACTAAATACCTTGCAGATAAAGGTTTAGTGACTCAAAGCATTGCAGATACTGAAAGCCGATATTTAGTGCCAATTTTAGCAGTTTGGAAAATTAACCTTTTAGATAAATCTGTTGTTTGGGTGATTTCAGGGGATTTACCGACAGATCACGTTGCACTTAATGGCAGTGAGACTGCGCGGGAAGTTATTCGACATTTTTCTTTGAAGTGGCAATTACAAGCTGAAAATTTATTGAAATCAGAAGATAAAGAACAACATAAGTTTGCACAACTATTAATTGGGCGTGCTGATGGTCTATATAAGCTTCATGAAAATGAAGAACTGTGGCAGGGACAAAGCTAATAAGGCTTGACGTATTTCACTAATTTAGTGACTTAAATAGTACTTAGCGAAACTGGCATTATCGAGTGGACAAGTCATTTTTTGTTTTGGTAAGCCAGCTTCCATAAATACCGCTCCGGCGGTATTAAAATTAAACTTTCTAAAGTAATCTATCGAGCCTAAAGGGCTATAAATAAATATTTCTTTTAGATTCATCTCGCGCGCGATATCAAAAAGCGCTTGTAAAATCACTTTATCAACTTCGTCTTTACGACACGATTTTAATACCGCAATACGGCTAATTTCACCAGTTGATAAAATTCGCCCAGTACCGATAGGCTCTTGGCTAATATCTTTGCAAGCGAGGACATGAAAAGCGTAACGGTCTTTTTGATCAAACTCGATGTTTTTTGGAATACGCCATTCACAGACAAAAACTTGTTCTCTTACATTTTTTAATAGGGGAGCGGCTTGCTCCCATTGAACTCTACTCACTGTGTATGACATTGCTCTCTATTCTATATACCAATAACCCTTATTTAAAACACTAGTTAACAATTGGGTGTTTTTCAAACTTGTATTGAAACTTTTCACTTGCTCTGTGGTCAAAGGCGTTTGTTGCGCTAATAATTGCGCCAAAGGCAAAGTTTGCGCTTCTATAGGAAAACTATCGCCATTTAGAAAAAGTGTCGCTTGTGAATCAGCAATAATAGCAGCTTTTAACCCTGATACTGGCATAAAGTGAATTTCGGGCTCAGATAAAATATCAGCAAGCTTTTCTTCATCGATATCATTCACTGGCATCAGTAATTCTAGAGCATGATGGCTTTGTGTTAGATATTGCCCAATAAACTGCTCAAACATCTCTGTATTTTCAAGCTGCTCTAACATAAAAGTTTTTAGCTGTTGCTGATCTTCTTTGCTGATCAAGGTGCTTGATTCGGTCGTTTTTCGTGTTGAATCACTAAATCTTTGTTCACCTAGGTTATTGTCGATTAGTTTATCGGCAAAGCTTGACCATAACTCTTGACTTGATGGTGCTTGAAAACCAATAGAAAAGTTGACTGAATTCTCTATTGATACGCCATTATGCGGGTGATTTGGTGGAATATAGAGTAAATCACCAGCTTCTGTTACTTCATCAATTAACGGCTCGAATGCGGATACTTGCTTAAGATCTGGGTGTGGTAGTAGAGTTGCTAATTCGCTATTAGGCGCACCGACTTGCCACCTTCTTTTACCACTGCCTTGAATAATAAATACATCGTATTGATCTAAATGCGCACCAACACCGCCATTAGGTGTTGAAAAGCTCACCATAACATCGTCAATACGCCAGCGCGGAATAAAAGAAAATGGCGCTAACAAGGCGTTAGTTGGACGTGACCAGTTATTTACCGCTTGTACTAATAAAGTCCAGTTTGATTCGCCATATTGAGAAAAATCTTCAAAAGGCCCGTGATCTACTTGCCAATTATTATTGCCGTCACTACTGACAATTCTCGATTCTATTTCACCTTCCATCGCTAAACCGGCTAACTCATCAGCTGGAATAGTATCTTGAAAATTTTTGAAGGCTTGTTTGATGAGTAATGGCTTTTTCTGCCAATATTCTGCGAGAAAAGTTTCCGGGCTTAATTCACCCCAATGTAATGATTCAATGTTCATGTTTTTGCCTTGCAAGGTAAAGCGTTTAAAATTGATTGTTATGATAGTGCTAAATAAAAAAGGGAGCCATTACGGATCCCTTTTTGTTGCGCAGGTGGTGTGTTGTTAGTCTAGTTCATTAATAAACGAAACTGCACGACCAATGTAAGATGCAGGTGTCATTTCACAAAGTTGCGCTTTAGCTGCATCTGGCAAATCTAAGTTCATGATAAATTCACGCATTGAATCACCATCTACACGTTTACCACGCGTTAGGTCTTTCAATTTCTCGTATGGCTTTTCGATACCGTAACGACGCATAACTGTTTGAATAGGCTCTGCAAGCACTTCCCAGTTTGAATTTAATTCAGCTAGTAAGTTTTCTTCATTCACTTGTAGTTTACTAATACCTTTACGTGTTGCTTGATAAGCAATTAACGCATGTGCAAAACCTACACCTAAATTACGTAAAACCGTAGAATCGGTAAGGTCACGCTGCCAGCGAGAAATAGGTAGTTTTTGTGCTAAATGAGTAAATAGGGCATTAGCAATGCCTAAGTTACCTTCAGAGTTTTCAAAGTCAATTGGGTTAACTTTATGTGGCATTGTTGAAGAGCCAATTTCGCCAGCAATAGTCTTTTGCTTAAAGTGACCTAGTGCAATGTAGCCCCAAACATCACGATCGAAATCGATAAGAATAGTATTGAAGCGTGCGATAGCGTCAAAAAGTTCGGCAATATAGTCATGCGGTTCAATTTGCGTAGTAAAGGCATTAAAAGTTAAGCCCAAAGAGTTAACAAACTCGTTAGCAAAACCATGCCAGTTAATTTCTGGGTAAGCAGATAAGTGAGCGTTATAGTTACCAACCGCACCATTAATTTTACCTAACATTTCAACTTGTGCAATTTGCTCGCGTTGACGCTTTAAACGTATATAAACGTTAGCCATTTCTTTACCAAGTGTACTTGGAGAAGCGGGTTGGCCATGAGTACGACACATCATTGGAATATTTTTATATTCAATAGCTAACGCTTTAATGTCGCTAAGAATATCATCGATCATTGGAAGTAAAACTTCTTCACGACACTCTGCAAGCATTAAACCGTGTGAAAGATTGTTTATGTCTTCTGAGGTACAAGCAAAGTGAATAAATTCTGTAATGGCATTTAATTCTGCATTATCTGCAATTTTTTCTTTCAGGAAGTATTCAACCGCTTTTACGTCGTGGTTAGTAGTAGCTTCAATGTCTTTGATTTTCTGTGCATCAGCTTCAGAAAAATCAGCAACAATAGCGTCTAAAAGTGCATTTGCTTGAGCAGAAAATGCAGGAACTTCATTAATCTCAGCAGTAGCTGCTAATTTTTGTAACCAACGTACTTCAACCGTTACACGATATTTAATTAAGCCAAACTCACTAAAAATAGGGCGTAATGCTTTAACTTTACTGCCATAACGACCGTCAACCGGTGATATTGCACTTAATGCTGAAAGTTCCATAGTATATTCCTGAAGTTATTATTAAATTTGTTTAAGTAATTGTTGGGCGCAAGCAACCATTTTGCCGCGACCAAATAAAATATTTCTTCGTTTACCACCGACTTGACGCCACAACACGCTTGAGCGAATACCGGCAAGTAATAAGGCTCTAATTTTATGCTGGTTACTCGTTTGTTTAAGTCGCTCTGGTTCACCTGCAACTTGTATCGGCGTGCCAATAGGGCTAAGTAAATCGCTATAAATACTTGCTAAACTAGCAATAAGTGTATCGCTGGTAATATCGTAATGAGCAAGTTGACGCTGACATTGCTCAATGCGTTCACCAAGTAGAGAAAGCTGGTTTCGCTTGTTAGCAAGGCGTCGCTCTAAACCCAGTAAGCTGACAACATAGCGAGTTAGCTCTGGATCTTTTTGTTTTGTTTGGTTACCTAGTTGTTCAACGAGTGCGTTTAAACCCATTTTAAGGTTGGTGATGTCGTTACCATAAACTTCTAAGGTATTATCTGGCGATGTGACAACAATGCTTTCTAGCATGACTTGCAGTTCGTTATCGACACTGTTACCGCTACGAGCAATTTTTTGTACTAATGCAGCAACTTGGCAAATTGCTGCCATCGTTATTGTTTGTTTTTCAATAATATTCATGAATTTCTTAAGCTACCGAATAAGAGAGTTGATGATGCCGCCACCAAGGCAAACCTCATCTTGATAAAAAACTACTGATTGCCCCGGTGTTACTGAACTTTGCGGCTCAGTAAACATTACTAAGTATTCGCCATTAGCCATCGGTGATAAATTACAAGCAACATCTTCTTGGCGATAGCGAGTTTTCACCGTACAAGTAATTGGCGTGGCAACGTCTACTCGGTCAACTAAGTGCAATTGATTAGCAATTAAGCCCTTAGAAAATAGGCGAGGGTGGTTATGTCCTTGACCAACAATTAACACATTACGAATTAAATCTTTTTCTACTACATACCAAGGTTCTTCACCAGCATTGGCCAAACCGCCAATGCGTAGACCTTTGCGTTGTCCTAATGTGTGGTACATCAAGCCATCGTGTTCGCCAATCGCCTCACCTTCAGCTGTTTCGATAACGCCAGGTTGCGCCGGTAAATACTTACCAAGGAAGTCTTTAAACTTACGTTCACCAATAAAGCAGATGCCTGTGCTGTCTTTTTTATTATGCGTAATGAGGTCAGCTTTTTCAGCGATAGTACGAACTTCTGGCTTTTCAATGTGACCAACGGGGAATAAGGTTCTGCCAACTTGCTCATGGCTTAAAGTATATAGAAAGTAGCTTTGATCTTTATTGCTATCTAAACCGCGGATCATTTGCCATTTATCATCACTGAATCTGCGTTGTACATAATGACCTGTTGCAATGTAATCAGCCTCTAAGTCTTCACAAGCAAATTCTAAGAAAGCTTTAAATTTAATTTCTTTGTTACACATAATATCAGGGTTAGGCGTTCTACCTGCTTTGTATTCAGCAAGAAAATACTCAAATACATTATCCCAATATTCAGTAGCAAAGTTGATGGTATGTAGTTTTATGCCTAATTTTTCACAAACACTTTGGGCATCGGCTAAATCTTCTGCCGCTGCACAATACTCATCGTTGTCATCTTCTTCCCAGTTTTTCATGAACAAGCCTTCAACCTGATAGCCTTGTTCTAATAATAAATAAGCAGAAACGGATGAATCAACACCTCCCGACATACCAACAATAACTTTCGTATTTTGTGGCAATTTTTCGTTAGGCTCAGTTGAGTTAATATTTACATGTTTGTTAGAGGTCATTACAACTACATTACAATGGAAAATGGCGCGAAATTATAGCACGGTCAATTATCACGATGATAGATTAAAGATTAGATTTTAAGTGACTTAATGGTATTTTTTTCCCATCAAGGTAATCTTCGATACATTCTAATACTAAAGGACTACGCAATTGCGTTGATTTTTCCTTAATTTCAGCCAAGGTAAACCAGTGACAAGCGATTATGTCATTATCTTCAGGTTGTGTTGGTAAGATAGCGTCTATTTCAATAACAAAGCAAAATCTCAAGTAGTAGAGATTGATAGCGGCACGGTAATAATAGTAGATACCACAAAGGTATTCTGGTGATAATGTAAGCCCAGTTTCTTCTTTTAACTCGCGCTCTATGGCGCTAATTAAACTTTCATTGCTCTCTAAATGCCCAGCAGGTTGGTTGTATACCGTTTTGCCATGCTCTAATTCTTCTACTAGGAGAAATTTATTTTGATAAACCACCACAACGGCGACAGTTGTATTAGGCTTGAACTGGTCACTGCCATGTGAATTTATATCGAGCTTATCAGGTGTTTTGTCGATTTCTATATCGTTACTTAATGTTGATTTAGACATTGCTTAACCTTTTATAACTGCCATTTTCAATGCCATCTATCGTCCATTGTCCTATGCGATAACGAATTAATCTAAGGGTAGGGAAGCCAATATGGGCAGTCATACGCCTCACTTGTCTGTTTCTACCTTCTTGAATGGTGATTTCTAACCAAGTAGTGGGTATTGCTGCGCGTTCACGAATAGGTGGTGTACGTGGCCAAACTTTTGGCTCAGTTATTATGGCGACTTTAGCGGGTTTGGTCATGCCGTCTTTTAATTCGACACCTTGACAAAGTGCATTTATATCTAAATCAGTAGGTACTCCTTCAACTTGCGCCCAGTAGGTTTTATCTGTTTTTTGACTTGGGTTAGCTAATTTATGTTGAAGTTTACCGTCGTTAGTTAACAGTAATAACCCTTCGCTATCACGGTCAAGGCGGCCAGCGGCGTAAACATCTTTTACGTCGATGTAATCTTTTAAGGTTTTTCGGTTTTGATCATCAGTAAATTGGCTTAAAACATCAAAAGGCTTGTTAAAAAGCACAACTTCGGCTACAAAGTTAACTGGTCGTACCTTTGTGGGCTTTCGCTTATTATTGCGCGCAAACGCCTGATTTTGCTTAATTGTCACAATTTTCTGCCTTGTTGATTTTTACTCGTCGATAATTCATCTATTTTAATGCGCTTTGAATTCCGATACTATGCGCGCGCAAAAATATTTTTTTATCGATAAAATGAATAGTTATTCGAATTGCGTAGTTATTCATTTTATCGATTAATAGCAAATCAGCAAAGGATTTTAAATGAGCACAGATACATCAAAAATTATTTACACTATTACCGATGAAGCGCCAGCTTTAGCAACGCATTCTTTTTTACCTATCGTTAAAGCATTCACAGCTTCTTCTGCTATTGCTGTTGAGACTCGCGATATTTCATTAGCTGGTCGTATCATCTCTAATTTTCCAAAATACTTAACACCAGAGCAAAGAATGGGTGATGCTTTGGCTGAGTTAGGCGAATTAGCCAAAACTCCTGAAGCAAATATCATTAAATTACCTAACATTTCTGCGTCAATCCCGCAGTTACAAGCAGTAATTAAGGAGCTTCAAGCTAAAGGTTATAACTTACCAGATTTTCCTGAAGAGCCACAGAACGAAGCGGAAGAGTCAATTAAGTTAACTTATGCAAAAGTTTTAGGCTCTGCAGTAAACCCGGTATTACGTGAAGGTAACTCAGACCGTCGTGCTCCAGGCTCTGTAAAGCAATATGCTCGTAATAACCCACATTCTATGGGCGCATGGTCACCAACAACAAAATCGCACGTTGCACATATGCAATCTGGCGATTTTTACGGTAGCGAGAAGTCAGTTACGATTAACGGCGCAACAAACGTTAAAATTGAATACGTTGCTCAAAATGGCGATGTGACTTTATTAAAAGAGCATTTAGCATTATTAGACCAAGAAGTTATTGATGCTTCAGTAATGAGCAAAAACGCATTAGTTGAGTTTTTTGCAACAGAAACTGAAAAAGCAAAATCAGAAGACGTTTTATTATCATTACACCTTAAAGCAACCATGATGAAAGTGTCTGATCCAATTATGTTTGGTCACGCGGTTAAAGTTTTCTACAAAGACGTTTTTGCTAAGCACTGCGCAACATTCGAACAACTAGGTGTTGATGCTAATAACGGTATTGGTGATGTTTACGCTAAAATCGGTCGTTTATCGGCAGAGAAAAAAGCAGAAATTGAAGCTGATATTCAAGCGGTATACGCAACTCGTCCTGAATTAGCTATGGTTGATTCTGATAAAGGCATTACGAATTTACACGTACCAAGCGATGTTATTATTGATGCATCTATGCCTGCGGCATTACGTGCTTCGGGTATGATGTGGGCACCGGATGGAACGCAAAAAGAAACTAAGTTTATGATCCCTGATCGTAACTACGCGGGTGTATTTTCTGCCGTTGTTGATTTTTGTCGTGAAAATGGTGCATTTAACCCAACAACAATGGGCACAGTGCCTAACGTTGGCTTGATGGCGCAAAAAGCTGAAGAATATGGTTCGCATGACAAAACATTCACTATGACAGGTGAAGGTACAATGCGCGTTGTTAATGACAATGGCGAAACGTTAATTGAACATGCTGTTGCCGAAGGTGATATTTGGAGAATGTGTCAAGCAAAAGACGCTCCAATTCAAGATTGGGTTAAATTAGCCGTAACACGTGCTAAAGCCAGCAATACACCAGCAATATTTTGGTTAGATGAAAATCGTGGCCATGACGCTCAGATGATCAAGAAAGTAAATACTTATCTTGCTGATCACGATACAACTGGTTTAGATATTAAAATTATGGCGCCGATTGCCGCGTGTGAATTTACTTTAGCTCGTGTAGCTAAAGGCGAAGACACTATTTCAGTTACAGGTAACGTTTTACGTGATTACCTTACTGACTTGTTCCCAATTTTAGAACTAGGTACAAGTGCAAAAATGCTTTCAATTGTACCACTTATGAACGGTGGTGGATTATTTGAAACGGGTGCTGGTGGTTCTGCTCCTAAGCATGTGCAACAATTCGAAAAAGAGAACCACTTACGTTGGGATTCTTTAGGTGAGTTTCTTGCGTTAGCGGCTTCACTTGAGCACTTAAGTGTTAATACCGGTAATGCTAAAGCACAAGTTTTAGCTGACACGCTAGATAGCGCAACGGCTAAGTTTTTACAAGAGAACAAGTCACCGTCACGTCGTGTTGGTGAGTTAGATAACCGTGGTTCTCACTTCTATTTAGCAATGTACTGGGCACAAGCGCTTGCAGAGCAAACTAACGATGAAAGCTTAAAATCTAGCTTTGTTGCTATTGCTCAAGCATTAACTAAGCAAGAAGCTAAAATTGTTGAAGAATTAAACGCTGCACAAGGTCCTAGCATGGATATTAATGGTTACTACTTTGCTGATGCAGAGTTAGCCGCTAAAGCGATGCGTCCAAGTGAAACGTTAAACACTATTTTATCTAGCTTGTTATAAACTAGACTAAGTATTAAGAGCTAGGCTTATGCCTAGCTTTTTTTTGCCTAAAATTTAAGGTTTTAACTGGAAAAGCCTCTTCATTTATAAATTAATTAACAAATAGTGTCGGAAAAATTTGCAAATAATTAAAACACCCGTTTTAATTATTCATAGTAGTGATGTTCACTATCACCATTTCAGTATTAGTGTCTTTGCTCTTTTTCATTTAATTTAAATGTTAAAGAAATTAGCAAATGGCTATTTTCATTAGTAAATTTGGAGACTTCATATGGCGAATCATGTAAACATTCCTAGTGCAGGCGATAAAATCACCTCAGTTGATGGGATTTTAAATGTACCAAGCAACCCGATCATTCCTTTTATTGAAGGTGATGGTATTGGTGTCGATGTTACACCGCCAATGATGAAAGTTGTAGACGCGGCCGTTGCTAAAGCATACAGTGGCGATAAAAAAATTCATTGGATGGAAGTTTATGCCGGTGAAAAAGCAACACAAATGTATGACTCTGAAACTTGGCTGCCTGATGAAACCTTAGCAATGTTTAAAGAATATAAGGTAGGCATTAAAGGGCCGTTAACTACGCCAGTAGGTGGTGGTATGCGTTCACTGAATGTTGCCTTGAGACAAATTTTAGATTTGTATGTTTGCCAACGGCCAGTGCAATGGTTTACAGGGGTACCAAGCCCAGTTAAAAAGCCTAGTGAAGTTGATATGGTTATTTTTCGTGAAAATTCAGAAGATATTTACGCGGGTATTGAATATCAAGCTGGCACTGACCAAGCGAAAAAAATGATCAACTTTTTAACGCAAGAAATGGGCGTAACCAAAATCCGCTTTGAAGAAAATTGTGGCATTGGTATTAAACCTGTCTCTAAGGAAGGTACACAGCGATTAGTACGACAAGCTATTCAATATGCTATTGATAATGATCGAGAATCGGTAACCTTGGTACACAAAGGTAATATCATGAAGTTTACCGAAGGAGCATTTAAAGATTGGGGTTATGAGCTTGCTCGAGAAGAGTTTGGCGCTGATTTATTAAATGGTGGTCCATGGTGTAGCTTAAAAAATCCTAAAACGGGTAAAGAAATTATCATTAAGGATGTAATTGCTGACGCTATGCTGCAACAAATATTATTACGCCCAGCAGAATATAGTGTTATTGCGACACTTAACTTAAATGGCGATTATTTATCAGATGCTTTAGCTGCGCAAGTGGGCGGCATTGGTATTGCACCAGGCGCCAATTTAAATGATGAAGTGGCAATTTTTGAAGCAACACATGGTACAGCTCCTAAATACGCTGGACTTAATAAAGTTAACCCTGGTTCAGTTATTTTGTCAGCAGAAATGATGTTACGCCATATGGGCTGGACGGAGGCGGCCAATTTATTATTAAAAGGTATGTCAGGTGCGATTAACGCTAAAACGGTGACCTATGACTTTGAACGTTTAATGGATGATGCGACGTTAGTCACATGTTCTGAGTTTGGTGATTGTATTATTGAGCATATGTAAATACTGATTTCATATCGGTAGTGAAATGAAACCTTATCATTTATAGTTTCATGGCCACAAAAAAACACAGCAATAAAGCTGTGTTTTTTATTATCCATCAAAAATTTTTTAAATTAATTTTCTGATTCTAATTCTGATGGAGTAATGCTTGCCGCGTGGTGACCTTTTGGTCCTGCATTTAGTTCATAGTTTACGTCTTGACCAGCTTTTAAGGTACGGTATCCTTCCATTTGAATTGTAGAGTAATGAGCAAATATATCTTCACCACCTTCCTCTGGACGAATAAAACCGAACCCTTTTGCATTATTAAACCACTTCACTGTACCGTGAGCCATACTTCAACTTCCTTCTAAAATCATCGGTAATTAGGTATGCTTTCCCTAAAGCATGAGTTTTTCATAGAAGTGGACAAAAAACGCCCACTAAAGTAAATCGTAGATAATAAATTAGAATAGTCAAGTGCTAAATGCGATAAAATGATTGTTCACCTTATTATTTTTAAAATCTTTAAGCAAAATTTGACTGACAGACTAATATAGAATTATGAGTAAATGGAAAGAGTTAATAGATGACCAAGCGGTTCTTGATGATGAGGTTATTGAAAAATATCAGAAACCACCCATGTATAATGTAGTACTGCTAAATGATGACTATACGCCAATGGATTTTGTTATCGATGTGCTATGTAAGTTTTTTAATATGAACTCAGAACAAGCAACTGACGTAATGTTAGCTGTGCATTATAAAGGAAAGGGGCGATGTGGAACCTATACTGCTGAGGTAGCAGAAACTAAAGTTGATCAAGTGTTAAATTACGCGTTAAGTAACGAGCATCCGCTTAAATGTACAATGGAAAAAGCGTAATTACGCGAGATTTAAATTGGAGTAACCTATGCTAAATAAAGATTTAGAAGTATCGTTAAATATGGCTTTTCGTCAGGCTAAAGAGTCTCGCCATGAATTTATGACGGTTGAACATTTATTGTTGGCGCTTTTGGACAACCCTTCATCTATAGATGCTCTACACGCTTGTGGCGCAGATATGACTAAACTACGAAAAGAGTTGCTTGCCTTTATTGCTGACACAACACCAGTTATTCCTACGGATGAGGAAGAAAGAGAAACTCAGCCTACATTAGGGTTTCAGCGAGTATTGCAGCGAGCAGTTTTTCATGTGCAATCATCAGGAAAAAGTGAAGTAAATGGCTCTAATGTTTTAGTCGCAATTTTTAGTGAACAAGAGTCTCAAGCGGCTTATTTTTTGAAAAAATCAGACATCAGCCGATTAGATATTGTTAACTTTATTTCTCATGGTATTGCGAAAATAGAGCAAGGTAATACCAATAATGAAGAACAAGTACAAACTGGTGAAGAAGAGCCTCGTACTATAGAGAACTTCGCTACTAACCTCAATGAAGAAGCACTGAAAGGCAATATTGACCCACTTATTGGGCGAGATAGTGAGCTTGAGCGTACTTTACAAGTATTGAGTCGTCGTCGTAAGAATAATCCGTTATATGTTGGTGAAGCTGGTGTTGGTAAAACAGCAATCGCTGAAGGTTTAGCAAATTTGGCTATCTCCGAAGATGCGCCTGAATTTTTAAGTAACGCGACTATATATTCGCTTGATATGGGCGCATTGCTTGCAGGCACTAAATACCGAGGCGACTTTGAAAAACGCTTTAAAGGTCTACTAAAAGAATTAGAAGAAGATGGTAATGCGATTTTATTTATTGATGAAATTCACACCATTATAGGTGCCGGAGCGGCATCTGGCGGCATGATGGATGCCTCGAATTTACTAAAACCACTATTATCTTCAGGTAAATTGCGCTGCTTAGGGTCGACAACTTATCAAGAATACCAAAGCATTTTTGAGAAAGATCGCGCGTTAGCAAGAAGATTTCAAAAAATTGATGTAGTAGAGCCAAGTGTTGATGACACGACCAAAATTTTGCATGGCTTAAAAGAAAAGTACGAAGCTCATCATGGCATTCGTTATTCTAATCAAGCATTACGAGCTGCCGCTCAGTTATCAGCGAAGTATATTAATGAACGCTTTTTACCAGATAAAGCTATTGACGTTATTGATGAAGCGGGCGCCCGTCAGCAGTTGGTTGCACCGTCAAAAAGAAAGAAAATAATTAGTAATACAGATATTGAAAACATCGTTGCAAAAATTGCACGAATTCCAGAGAAGTCAGTTTCCTCTACTGAAGTTGATAGCTTAAAAACATTAGACAGAAACTTAAAATTGGTGGTGTTCGGTCAAGATCATGCCATCGATGAATTGTCTTCAGTGATTCGTTTATCACGTGCTGGATTAGGTAGTGAGCGTAAACCTGTTGGTTCATTTATCTTTGCCGGACCAACAGGCGTTGGTAAAACGGAGGTGACTCAACAACTTGCCAAAGTACTTGGTGTTGAATTGTTACGCTATGACATGTCTGAGTATATGGAAAAACATGCTGTTAGCCGTTTAATTGGTGCGCCTCCAGGTTACGTAGGCTATGAACAAGGTGGCTTATTAACAGATGCAGTAATTAAAAACCCACATGCTGTTGTGTTACTAGATGAAATAGAAAAAGCTCATGAAGATGTTTATAACATTTTACTGCAAGTCATGGATCACGGTACGTTAACCGATAACAATGGTCGCAAAGCTGATTTTAGAAATATTGTTTTGGTGTTAACAACCAATGCGGGTGTTGCTCATACCACAAAACAATCAATAGGCTTTAAACAACAAGATAATACCTTAGATGCTATGGAAGAAATTAACAAGGTATTTTCACCAGAGTTTCGTAATCGCCTAGATAATATCGTTTGGTTTAATCATTTAAATGATGATGTTCTGCAACAAGTAGTAGATAAGTTTATTGTCGAGTTGCAAGTACAGCTTGATGAGAAGGGCGTATCATTAGAAATCACCAAAGATGCTAAGAAGTGGATGGCTACTCATGGCTACGATAAAGCAATGGGTGCAAGGCCAATGGCACGCTTAATTCAAGAGCAGTTGAAAAAACCACTGGCGAATGAATTATTATTTGGTGAACTCGCCAAAGGTGGTGCTGCTAAAGTCGTCGTGAAGAAAGATAAGTTAGTGATTAACTATGAATCTAAAAAAGAATTAGTTGAACACTAATTCAATTTAAACTTTAGAAATAAAAACCGAGCCTAGCTCGGTTTTTTGTTATTTAACCTAATGATTTTGCATCAAGATAGTATTGACTAAATTTTAGATATAAAAAAACGCTAATTAAAGCGTTTTTTAAAAAATGAGTTATTTTTTATCTAGCACGGAAGATAATACGGCCTTTCGATAAGTCGTAAGGAGTTAACTCAACTGTGACCTTATCGCCAGTCAAAATACGGATGTAGTTCTTGCGCATTTTTCCAGAAATATGAGCGGTAACAACATGGCCATTTTCTAATTCAACACGGAACATAGTATTTGGCAAAGTATCTAAAACAGTACCTTGCATTTCAATATTTTCTTCTTTCGCCATTGGGCGCTAAACCTCTAAAGTAATGCGTAAATAAAAAGCTGCGCAGATAATGCCGAATTGCAGCCCTAATGTAAAGCTATAGTGTTATTTATTTACGGTTTTCCACTGATTTTCTATCAAAATTTGATGTGGCTTATATCGGTTTTTATAATTCATTTTTTCACAGTCATTTATCTGGTATCCCAAGTATAGAAATTCTCTTTCTAACTGCTTAGAGATTTCAATTTGTTTAAGGATAGAAAATACCCCTAGCCCATATTTTCGATAATCAGGGTGATAAAATGTGTATACGGCCGATAAGGCATTAGGAATGTCATCAGTCACAGCCACGCTGATTAATTCATCGTCATGCCATATTTCAATATAAATTTGTTCGGCAATGTCATTTTGCGTGAAGCTTTGAAATTGTGCTGGCGATGCAGGAAACATACTGCCATCAGAATGAATTTCGTTAATATATTTTTCATATAAAGGGTAGTAGCTGCTTTTAATGGTATAACTTACTTTTACTGAAAAGTGTTGCCCACGCTTTAATAAACGTTTTTGACTTTTTGAAGCAACGAAATTATTGATTAGCACTCTAATAGATTGACAGGCATGACATGATAAACAGTGTGGTCGATAGATATCATTACCACTGCGTCTAAAGCCTTGATGCATTAGCCAGCCATAGTGTTCACTGTCATGTAATATCGGATCTACCGCGATTAAAAGACGTTCTTGCTGATCAGCTAGGTAGTTGCATTGAAATGATTGTGTAATACCAAGTTTGTAATTGGAATTCATTGCTTACCTTAATATACTTATTGTCAAATGACTGAAATTTAACGAATTGGTTAAGTCGATTTATACTTTTTTAATTATAACCATTTTACGGATTAATTTTGTCATTTGGATAATTTAAAAAATGTTACAAATGTCATTCTTTGTTGGATATCAATAAATGTACTATTGTTTGATTAACCTGAACAATTTTGAGATATAATTAAATTTGCTTAAATTAGGAATGATATCCTTTGAAAAATTCTGCTGAATGGAAAGGGTATTCCGAAGAAATTCAACATACTGTCAATAAATCTAGCATTCAATGGATGCTGATTTTAGTGATCTTTTTTCATGCTATTGTCACGTTATATATAAATATAGATAGTCAACCACTAAATGGCTTATCTACACTAGCATATGGTGTCATAGGGTTAAGTATTATTATCTCTGCGACATATCTTCGAACTGACAAATATCAATTTATTAGCTTTAACCTATCCTCAGCGATGCTAACAGTTGCTTGGCTAAGTTTAGCTTTTATTATCTACAGCCAATGGGAACAAGCTGAACCTGCAGCGGATCTACTTACTATTGCTTTTATTTGTTCTATTCTTGCCAACTTTTCTAATATTGCTTTGCTATTACTATCTTCTACTGCTTTTGCAACGGCATTTGTTTCTTTACAGCTACAATTACAATTAACAACTTTAGATTTATTTATTTCTTTTAGTAAATTTCCGGTTTTATTGTTTTTGTTTATGCAAACTATTCGTAAAATGTTAACTAAAGGCAGTATCACGTCGTTAAAAATGAAATGTTAAAACGACAGCTACAGCGAATTAGCATTATAGATGACCTGACTCAAATTCAAAACAGGAAAGGTTTTAGGTTAGCATTGTCGTCGTCTTTAGCGAGCGCGCAACGTTTCAAGTTAGGTTTTACATTATTGATTCTCGATGTTGATTATTTCAAACAATACAACGATAGCCTTGGACACCCAGCAGGTGATCAATGCTTGATTAAAATAGCTGAAATATTTACCAAATGCTTTAAACGAGAAACTGATATTGTCACGAGATTAGGTGGAGAAGAGTTTGCAATACTCGTACCAGACGTTGACTGGTATACGGCAGATAAAATTTGCCAACGTATTCATCAAGCTATTGCTAATGCGGCCATTATTCATCCAGACTCTTCAATAGATAATAAAATAACCATTAGTATTGGTGCTGCAACATATAAAGCAGGTGATGATGAAACTTCAATTTATGCACGTGCAGATAAAGCGGTGTATCAGGCAAAGTCTCAAGGTAGAAATTGCAGTGTTATTTTGGCGAATGAAAGTCATCAAAACATGGCAGAATCAAAGGTTGATTAGCTTTAATTAGTTAACGTTAACTGTCGAGGTAGCCAAAAATTATCAGGCATATTTATATTTTTAGCGCGACGTTGCTGTACTATAAATTGTGCTCTTGAAACTTCAATACAACCCATTGATTCAAGGAACGGGTTTAGCATTTGGCAATCAATAAGATTGACCCCTGCTGATTGCAATAGGTTTGCCAAATATACTAACGCGACTTTAGAGGCATTACTTTGGGTATAAAACATCGACTCGCCTGAGAAATAACCATTTACTGCAACACCATATAAACCGCCAACTAATTCATCTTCAAGCCAAACCTCGATAGAATGCGCTTTACCTTCATTATGAAGAGCGTTATATGCGGTAAGCATTGGTTGCACAATCCAAGTTTCTTCAGTGCGAAACGGTGCATCTGCACAGTAATCAATGACCTGTTTAAAGCTTTTGTTTAGCGTGACAGTAAACTCTGTCTTTTTTAAGATCTTTTTTAAAGCTTTATTAATTTTCAGGTGGCTTATATCAATAATGGCTCGAGGGTCTGGGCTCCACCACATAACAGGGTCGCCATCACTAAACCAAGGGAATATACCTTGTTGATAAGCTTGAAATATTCTTGATGGGGTTAAATCATCACCGAAGGCAAGTAAGCCATTAGGATCGGTTAATGCTGTTGATAAATCGGGGAAGGTAGAGCTATCCAATGATAACCACGGGATAGCTCTATTCATCTACTACTTGCTGCCTTGTGCATCAAGGTAGCGTTCTGCATCTAATGCAGCCATACAACCTGCGCCTGCAGAGGTAATTGCTTGACGATAAATATGGTCGGCAACATCGCCGGCAGCATAAATACCCTCAACGCTAGTTTGTGTTGCGTTGCCATTAGTGCCGCTTTGGATAGTAAGGTAACCATCTTTCATGTCTAATTGGTCTTTGAAAATATCAGTATTTGGTTTATGACCAATGGCAATGAAAACGCCCATTACATCAAACTCTTCAGTCGCATCTGACTTCATATCTTTAAGACGAAGACCAGTAACACCCATATTGTCGCCTAACACTTCATCTAAAGTGCGATCTAGGTGCAATATGATGTTGCCGTTAGCAACTTTGTCCATTAAACGCTTAGTTAAAATCTTTTCTGAGCGGAAAGTATCACGGCGGTGAACCAAGTGAACTTCTGAAGCAATGTTTGAAAGGTAAAGTGCCTCTTCAACAGCAGTATTACCACCACCAACAACAGCCACCTTTTGGTTACGATAGAAAAAACCGTCACACGTAGCACAAGCAGAAACACCTTTGCCCATAAAGGCTTCTTCTGAAGGTAGGCCTAAGTATTGTGCTGATGCACCCGTACAAATAATTAATGCGTCACATGTAAAGTTGCCAGAGTCGCCTTTTAGTTTGTAAGGCTTTTCACTAAAATCAACTTCGTTAATGTGATCGAAAATAATCTCTGTATCAAATTTTTCAGCATGCTTTTGCATACGTTCCATTAGCGCTGGACCTGTTAAGTCGTCCGCATCACCTGGCCAGTTTTCTACTTCAGTCGTGGTGGTCAATTGGCCACCTTGTTGTAAACCAGTGATCATTACAGGTTTTAAATTTGCACGTGCTGCATAAACAGCAGCTGTATAACCAGCAGGGCCTGAACCCAAGATGAGTAACGGGCAATGTCTTGCTTCGCTCATGAACTACTCCAAAAAAGAAAATATATTGATGTTTTAATGGTTGGGATTCTAAGTGATTATCTCAAGAGAGCAACAAAGAAATAATTATAAATAATTACTTAATTAACAAAACTGCAAGCTTAAAGTTACGAATTCGCGGTAAATTCATTTTAGTATGACCATATTTTAGTCAACGGGTGACATTAAACAATCATAATGCTTCGTTAGGGAACTCATGGGATACAGGTATTAGAAATAAAAAAACCGTTACCCAAATGGATAACGGTTTTAAAAGTTTAACTTTTTAAGCTATTACAGAGTTGCAATTGCATCTTCTGCAGGCACGTATTCGTAACCTAATACATCAGCAACAGGTTTATAAGTGATTTTGCCACCTAAAACGTTTAAACCTGCCATAAGGTGAGCATCGTCAAGCATTGCTTGCTTAGCACCTTTATTTGCTAACGTTACCGTAAACGGCATTGTTGCATTTGTTAACGCCATTGTTGATGTTCTTGCTACACCACCTGGCATGTTAGCTACACAGTAATGTACTACATCATCAACAACATAAGTTGGTTCTTGGTGCGTAGTTGCTTTTGATGTTTCAAAACAACCACCTTGGTCGATTGCAACATCAACGATAACCGCACCTTTCTTCATCATTTTAATATGCTGCGCTGTTACTAATTTTGGTGCAGCTGCACCTGGAATTAATACCGCACCAATAACTAAATCGGCTTCAACAATAAGCTGGTCCATTGCGTCAGCAGTAGAGTAAACCGTTTTCAAGCGACCATCGAATTCTGTATCAAGTTGACGAAGACGAGGTAATGAGCGGTCTAAGATAGTAACATCAGCACCCATGCCAACAGCCATACGCGCTGCTTGAGTACCAACAACACCACCACCAATAATTAATACTTTCGCTGGAGCAACACCCGGAACACCACCTAATAATGCACCTAAGCCGCCTTGTGCTTTTTCTAGAGCATGTGCACCCGCTTGAATAGACATACGGCCAGCAACTTCAGACATAGGCGCTAAAAGAGGTAAGCCGCCACCGTTTTGAGTAACGGTTTCATAAGCAATACAAGTTGCGCCTGATGCTACTAATAACTCAGTTTGTTGTGGATCTGGTGCTAAATGAAGGTAAGTGAATAATACTTGGCCAGGGCGAAGCATTTTACATTCAATTGGTTGTGGTTCTTTAACTTTAATAATCATGTCAGCAGTGGCGAATATCTCTGCTGCAGAGTCGATAATTTTTGCACCGGCTGTAACGTACTGTTCGTTATCAAAACCGATTGACGCACCGCCATTATTTTCAACGATAACACTGTGGCCATTAACAACAAGTTCTTTAACGCCTGCTGGAGTTAAGCCAATGCGGTATTCGTGGTTTTTTATTTCTTTTGGTACACCAATAATCATAATTTATCTCTCCTCAAAAATATGAAACTAGTATAGTGAGTTTTTTGCGGATTAACCTGTCGTTATTCTTTCAGTGTTGGGATATAATCCTGTCAAAGCATAATTTAATAGTGATTTATATAAATGACATCGTCTGCGTCTAAAAAAATTGATCGAATTGATAAAAACATTTTAGTTGAATTACAGAAAAATGGTCGGTTATCGAATATAGAACTTTCTAAACGTGTTGGCTTAAGCGCAACACCTTGTTTAGAAAGAGTAAAAAGACTAGAGGGTGACGGCTATATATTAGGTTATCAAGCGATATTAAACCCACATAAACTCGAAGCTGCGCTATTAGTTATAGTAGAAATTACCTTAACGAAAACCAGTCCAGATGTATTTGACGATTTCTCTAAAGCAGTACACGACCTAGATGTTATTCAAGAGTGCCACTTAGTTTCCGGTGATTTTGACTTCTTATTAAAAACTCGTGTTGCTGATATGGCCGCTTACAGAGAATTATTAGGCGACACTCTTCTTAGACTGCCAGCAGTGAGTGAAAGTAGAACCTATGTAGTTATGGAAGAAGTTAAATCGGCGAACCACTTACCAATTAAACGTTAATAACGTTTAATTCATTGCTAATGTTTGGTATTTTAGCTCCACTATAATGATATTTTTCACGAGAGTGCGCATTTGTCTTCACCATCTCCCAAGTTAAACGGCGTTCAGCGCCTTCTCGAAGCAGGGCTGTTAGTGTCCTGTGTTTTTGCTATGTTCATTATGTTGGCACTATTTAGTTTCGATCCAGCAGATCCAGGCTGGTCACAAACTGGTTATCAAACACCGGTAAGAAACCTAGGTGGTGCAATAGGCGCATATTTTTCTGACTTACTATTAAACCTATTTGGTTTAGTTGCTTATAGCTTGCCTTTTATTATTGCGGTTACTGGTTGGTTGCTGTTTCAAAAGTATCATCGCTTGGTTCAATTAGACTACCTAACATTAGGTTTGAAATTCATTGGTTTTATTTTGTTTTATATTGGTATTACGTCAATAGCCAGTATGAATTTTGATGATGTATATTACTTTTCTGCCGGTGGTATTTTAGGTGATGTACTTAGTAATTCTTTATTACCTTATTTATCGTTTGTTGGCAGTACGTTATTGTTCGTGACCTTTTGTGGATCAGGTTTTGTGCTACTTACCGGTATTTCATTGCTTAAAATTATCGATAGGGTAGGTGAGTACACAATTGCTGGGCTAGAGTATTTGGTGGCACTGCCAGCGCTAATTAAGCATCATTTAGGCACCAGCATCGAGAAAAAACCTGACAATAAAGTGATTGAACAAACTGAAGTTGAATTGCCTAATAAGCTTGCGGCAATCGAAAACACTGAGAGTAAGTCGTCTGATAAAACAGCAACAGATCACTTCATCCCGTTTGATGAAGAGCCAGAAGAAGTTAAAGAAGCATTAGCAGCGCTTAGTAAAGAAGAACATGAAAGCTTATTTGCAAAAAGTGAAGACGATAGTGCTTATAACAGTCGTGATCAAGAGCACTTTGTAGATATTGATGAGCTTATGGGTGAGCCTTTGGCAATGAACGTGCAAGAGCATGTTAGTGATGATGAAATAGCTGCTGCATTTGAGCCTGTTGAAAAGATAGTTGTAGATGAACCTACCACCTTACATGACAAAATTTACCAGCAACTTGAAAAAGATAAACCAGTAGAGCCTAATTATGAAGATATGCCATCATTAGATTTATTAGACCGTGCAGATCGCGTTAAAAACCCTATTGACCAAGAGCAGCTTGATAAAGTTTCTCGCTTAGTTGAAGCAAAGCTGATTGAGTTTGGTATCAAAGCAGAGGTAGTTGATGTTTTCCCAGGTCCAGTTATTACGCGTTTTGAATTAAACTTAGCACCTGGTGTTAAAGTCAGCAAAATAACCAATTTGTCGAAAGATTTGGCTCGCTCATTATCAGCAAAAAGTGTTCGTGTTGTCGAAGTTATTGAAGGTAAATCAGTTATTGGCATTGAATTGCCAAATAAACATCGTGAAACTGTTTTCTTTTCCGATGTGGTATCGCATGATAAATTTGCGCAATCAAAGTCTAATTTAGCCATGGCAATCGGTAGTGATATATCGGGGGAGCCGGTTATCGCCGACCTTGCAAAAATGCCGCATTTATTAGTAGCCGGTACAACAGGCTCTGGTAAGTCTGTTGCGGTAAATACCATGATAGTCAGTATTTTGTATAAATCTTCACCTGAAGATGTACGAATGATCATGATTGACCCTAAGCAGGTTGAACTTTCCGTATACGATGGCATTCCACACTTGCTTTCAGAAGTAGTGACTGACATGAAAGAAGCGGCTAACGCACTGCGTTGGTGTGTAGGTGAAATGGAACGTCGTTATCAGTTAATGTCGAAGTTGGGAGTACGTAACTTAAAAGGTTATAACGACAAAGTATTGCAAGCGATTGCTGATGGTGAGCCAATGATTGATCCATTATGGCAGCCAAGTGATGCATTCACCCAAACACCACCAACCTTAGAAAAACTGCCATCTATCGTTATTATTGTTGATGAGTTTGCCGACATGATGATGATTGTGGGTAAAAAGGTTGAAGAGCTTATCGCGCGAATTGCGCAAAAAGCCCGTGCTGCAGGCATTCATTTAATATTGGCTACACAACGACCTTCAGCAGATGTTATCACCGGTTTAATTAAAGCTAACATTCCAACGCGTATGGCGCTTAGGGTGCAATCACGTATTGAATCAAGAATTATTCTTGATCAACAAGGTGCGGAACAACTACTTGGCATGGGCGATATGTTCTACCTAGCACCGGGTGAGGCAGTTCCAATTCGTGTCCATGGTGCATTTGTTGATGATCATGAAGTACATGCGGTTGTAAGTGATTGGAAGTCTCGTGCTGAGCCAAATTATATCGAAGAAATACTATCAGGTGATACTGAACAAGAAATTCTCCTACCAGGTGAACAAGCTGAAGGCGATGGTGAAGAAGAGTTAGATACTTTGTATGACGAAGCTTTAGGCTTTGTTACTGAATCTCGCCGGGTATCAATTTCTAGTATCCAGCGTAAATTTAGAATTGGTTACAATCGCTCAGCGCGTATTGTTGAACAAATGGAAATGCACGGTGTCGTAAGTAGACCGGGTAATAATGGTGCTCGTGAAGTATTAGCACCGCCACCAGTAAAGGAACATTAGTATGCCAACCAAAATGAATTTGATAAAAAGTAGCGTTGTAGTCGCAACGTTATTTAATGCCGTATTATCAAGCTCAAGCTTTGCTGACAATAATATTGAAACTATTAGCGCAGTAAAAAGTACCCTAGAAGAAAGTGCAATAAACATAAGCCAAAAAGTTGCTGAACAATCAGTTGAAAATAACAGTAAAGCTGACTTAATGGCGAAGTTAGAAAAAATTGATTTTTTCAGTGCAAAGTTCAGTCAAAAAATATTTGATGAAAGTGGTACTGAATTGCAAGAAGGAAGTGGGCAATTATCCGTTAGCAAACCTAACCTCGTTAATTGGGAAACCAAGTTGCCTGATGAGTCACTTATAGTCTCTGACGGTATTAATTTGTGGTTTTACGACCCATTTGTTGAACAGGTTAGTGTTTATACATTAGAAAGTGCTATAGCTAATACACCAATATTATTGATCACAAACAACGATGCTAAGCTTTGGCAAGATTATACTGTCAGTCAGTTAGACGATAACCGTTACTTAATCGAAGCGATTAAAGAAAACTCACGTGTTAAGTCATTAGAATTAGCGTTTGAAAGAAGTGATAGCACTGAAAAGAACAATATTAGTGAAAAATTAATAGCTTTCAACATTCTTGATGCCACAGGGCAATTAAGTATTATTTCATTGTCCGAGCATGATAATGAAACGAATACAGATTTATTTAGCTTTACCGTACCCGAAGGTGTTTATTTAGATGACCAACGTTAATGGCTCGCTTGATTTAGCATTTGCCGAAAACGATACCTTTAAACCTTTAGCAGCAAAATTGCGGCCAAAGTCCCTTGCTGAATATGAAGGCCAAGAGCATATTCTGGCTAAAGGTATGCCTTTACCTTTAGCCATTGAGCAGGGAAAAGTACATTCCATCATTTTCTGGGGCCCACCAGGCACCGGTAAAACAACTATTGCTGAAATTATTGCTAATCATGCCAATGCCGATATCGAACGCGTGTCAGCAGTAACTTCAGGCATTAAAGAAATTCGTCAAGCAATAGAAAATGCCAAAAGTAGAGCCATTCATCAACAACGCAGAACTGTGTTATTTGTTGATGAAGTACATCGCTTCAATAAAAGTCAGCAAGACGCTTTCTTACCACATATTGAAGACGGCACTATCATTTTTATCGGTGCTACTACTGAAAACCCTGCATTTGAACTTAACCAAGCTATTTTGTCGCGAGCGCGGGTTTACACTTTAAAAAAACTCAGTGAAGACAACCTTAGTAATGTACTTGCAAGGGCACTTAACTACCAAAAAGAAAGTAGCCAAATTGAAGTTGAAATATCTGCTGAAACTAAAAAACAATTAATCGCACTAGCTAACGGTGATGCAAGGCGTTTGTTAAACCTTTTAGAAAACTGTTTAGAAATTTCACCAATTAGCGATAACAAACAAACCTTAAGTAAAGAGCAGTTAGTTCAAGTCGCAGGCAATAAAATTGCCCTTTATGATAAAGGCGGTGATGCTTTTTATGATTTAATCAGTGCTTTTCATAAATCAGTGCGCGGCTCAAATCCTGATGCCGCCTTGTATTGGTACGCACGTATTTTAACCGGCGGCGGTGATGCGTTATATGTTGCCCGCCGTTTATTGGCGATTGCCAGTGAAGACATTGGCAATGCTGACCCACGCGCCATGCAGTTAGCGATTAATGCCTGGGATACTTTCCAGAGAGTAGGTCCAAGTGAAGGTGAGCGTGCCATTGCCCAAGCTACAGTTTATATGGCATTAGCACCGAAAAGTAATGCGGTTTATAGTGCTTTTAGCCAAGCGAAAGCATTAGCTAAGGCAACAAGTGATTTAGATGTACCGATACATTTGAAAAACTCAACCAGTGCTATTACTAAAGAACTAGGCCATGGCAGTGAATATCGCTACGCCCATGATGAGCCAGGTGGGTTTGCTGCAGGCGAGAATTACTTTCCTGAAGATATTGCTAATACCGTATTGTATCAACCAACGGATCGTGGTTTAGAAAAACAACTGCGTGACAAGTTGAATTATTTGAATCAATTAGATCAACAGAGTAACCAACGCCGTTATGACTAATACCATTAGTAATTTTTCACTTTATCTATTTGTTGCCCTAGGCGGAGCATTTGGTGCTAGTTTTCGCTTTTATATTTCACAATTAATTTTAAATTGGCTCGGAAAAGGATTCCCTTTTGCGACGTTGGCGGTTAATATTTCCGGCTCCCTTATCATGGGGGTACTTTATGGGCTAATTGAGCAAGGTGTAATGGAGGTAAGTGTTTACAGAACGCTTATCGGAATTGGGTTTTTAGGAGCCTTTACTACCTTTTCAACATTCTCATTAGACACCCTGTTGTTGATTCAGCAAGGTGATGTAATAAAAGCGTCAGTAAATATTTTACTTAATGTTAGCTTGTGTATTTTCGCAGCAGCATTAGGCATGTTTATTGTATCTATTTTTAACAAGTAAATAATAAAGAAAACACGTGACATATCATGCTTGATCCAAAACTACTTAGAACAGACATAGAAAACACAGCAACTGAACTTGCCAAGAGAGGGTACACGTTAGACACCGCTCAATTAGTTGAGTTAGAAGAGCAACGTAAAGCGATCCAAATGAAAACGCAAGACTTGCAAAGTCAGCGTAACACTCGCTCTAAGTCGATCGGACAAGCAAAAGCTCGCGGTGAAGACATTCAGCCATTGCTTGCAGAAGTGAGCAAATTAGGCGACGAGTTAGAAGCAGCTAAAGAAGCGCAAAATGAAGTTTTAGCGAAAATTGAAAATATTGCCGCTGCTATTCCAAACATGATCCATGAATCAGTACCTGCTGGCGCAAGTGAAGACGACAATGTAGAAATTAAACGTTGGGGTACGCCACGTGAGTTTGATTTTGAAATTAAAGACCATGTTGATCTTGGCTTAGGTTTAGATAAAGGCATAGACTTTGAAAGTGGTGCTAAGCTAGCCGGAACACGATTTGCGGTAATGCGCGGACAAATCGCTAAACTTCACAGAGCACTAGCGCAATTTATGCTTGATGTGCACAGTGAAGAACATGGCTACCAAGAAATGTACGTACCGTATTTAGTCAATCAAGACTCATTATACGGCACAGGTCAGTTACCAAAATTTGGTGAAGACTTATTCCATACTGATTTAAACAGTAAAAAATTCTCGTTAATTCCAACAGCAGAAGTACCACTAACTAACCTAGTGCGTGACGAAATTGTTGAAGAGCAAGAACTACCGATTAAAATGTGTGCACACACACCATGTTTTCGTAGTGAAGCAGGCTCTTACGGTCGTGATATTCGCGGACTTATTCGCCAACATCAGTTTGATAAAGTTGAAATGGTACAAATTGTTAAACCAGAAGACTCTTTTAAAGCATTAGAAGACTTAACTGGTCATGCAGAAAAAATTCTTGAGAAATTAGAATTGCCATACCGCACAGTTATTTTATGTACCGGTGATATCGGTTTCAGTGCAACTAAAACTTTTGATATTGAAGTATGGTTACCTGCACAAAACACTTACCGCGAGATTTCGTCTTGTTCAAACATGGGCGACTTCCAAGCGCGTAGAATGCAAGCAAGATTCCGTAATAGTGAAACCAACAAGCCAGAACTTGTTCATACCTTAAATGGCTCAGGTTTAGCAGTAGGGCGCACGCTTGTTGCAGTATTAGAAAACTACCAACAAGCTGATGGCAGCATTAATGTACCAACGGCGCTACAACCTTACATGAAAGGTTGCACTAACATCTGTTAAGACGTTTTGCATTAGTGCGATATAAAAATCCAATACTTAGGTATTGGATTTTTTATTTCTGGTCATAGACCTCTACTTTTGTATGCTTTTAAAGCATAAATATGGTGATTTTAGGTTAATTTAAGCTTAAATTGAAATAATGTTGCAATAAATATCTTGCTTGATATGTTAGTTCAAAAAATAACAAACAAATATTTAGGTTGAGGATCAAATGATGAAAAGGAATTTTTTTTTACTGCTACTAAACTGTTTTTTATATACATTTATTGTAGCATCTGTGAGTTCAAATGAACTTGAAAAATTTGTGAAACACGCGGAATTTGAGCAAGTAAATATTTCACCAGACGGTAAAGTTTTAGCAGTAAGAACAGAGTTTGAAAATAGAAAAGTACTTGCATTTTTAGATATAAAAACGAAAAAACTCATATATTTATTTCGATTGAATGGTAAAGACAATGTAGGGGAATTTTATTGGGTTAATAACGAACGTGTTGTTACCCACGTTACAACGTCATATGGCCCTCTAGATATACAGCAAAATATAGGCAAGCTTTATGCGGTCAATTACGACGGCAGTAAACCAACAGCTATTTTTGGATGGAATACAAAGCGTTCTGGAACTTGGTTAAAAGCTAATACGCATATTAGCCGGGGTTGGGCTAATATGGCCTCCATATTAAAAAGTGATGACAAAAACATCCTTATTAGCGTAACTCCATGGCCTGATAAGAAGCTTGCAGAGCCTAGACCAGCTGAACTAATAAAGGTAGATGTTTACACAGGAAAACAAAGGCGCATAATGCGTTCTCCGGGGCGAGGTAATGGTTTTATACTTGATAATAATGATGAACCGCGTTTTGCTTATGGAAATTCAAGCTATGCTGATACTGATCTTTACTACAGAGCACCAGATGAGGATTGGAAAGAATTTAATTTTCCAGTTGAAGTAGATGATATATGGATTAAGGGGTTCAATAAGACTAATTCTAAAGTATATTTTATTGCTGAAAAAGATGGTGATACGGGTACTCTTTATTCGTACGATTTTAAAACAGCCAAAGTTAATAAAATATATAAAAATCATAATGTTGAAATATCTAGTGTGCTTAAAAACTACAAAGGAATACCTTATGGAGTTGAATTAAATGAGAATTACTCTAATTTTCTATTTTTTAATAAAAAAGCAGAGCATGCTCAAATACATAAAGATTTATATGCATCTTTTAAAGGGGACACTGTTCGTATTTCTAACAGCACTGAAGATGGACAACAATTGGTAGTTGAAACATCAGGAGATAAAAACCCTGGTACGTATTACCTTTATGATAGCGTGTCTAATAAAGTGACTTACTTACTGGCAAGAGCTGATTGGCTTAAAAATAAAGAGTTGGCAAGTGTAGAACCGTTTAAGTTCATTAATCGTGATGGGATAGAGTTACACGGTTATTTGACTCTTCCAAATGGAAAAGTAGACAAAAACCTGCCACTAGTTGTTAACCCTCACGGAGGACCACATGGCCCTCGTGATTATTGGCAATTTGACTGGCGTGCTCAAGCTCTAGCGTCACAAGGTTATGCTGTCTTGCAGGTTAATTTTCGAGGTTCTGGTGGCTACGGTAGTAAATTCCTAAAATCAGGCTTACGTGAATGGGGTGGAAAAATTCAGTATGATATAATTGATGCAACAAAGTGGGCAGTCAGCCAAGGTATTGCTGATAAAGAACGTATTTGTATTTATGGAGGGAGTTTTGGGGCGTATTCAGCACTTCAAAGCGCAATTTTGGCTCCCAATTTATTCAAATGTACTGTTGGCGCTTCAGGCGTATATGACTTAGCACTAATGTATGACGATGGCGATATCCCTAAATGGGTTTATGGTAAAAACTATTTATCAGCTGCCATAGGTAATAGAGAGGTAGATTTAAAATCATTCTCTCCAAGCTACAATGTTGACAAATTAAAGATACCTGTTCTTCTGATTCATGGTGGCGCTGATGAAAGAACCCCAATTTCTCAGGCAGAATCATTAGAAAAAGCGCTAAAGAGTAAAAACCATCCGTATCAAACATTCTATGTTGATAATGAATATCATGGTTTTGTTGATGAAAATAATCGACTAAAAGCTTTTGAAAATATTCTAAAATTCTTAAATGAACATATTGGTAGTTAGCATTATTTTATGGAAGTCAGCTACAAAAGTAGCTGGCTTAGTTTCAAGTCTTTATAAGTTTAGGTATTAATATTCAAAGTTATCAAATATAAATAACTGAGATTATAGTGCTTGTTCCCTTTTCTGCCTTGCAAGTATACTCCTTAGGATACTTTTCACTCGATCTAACTTATTCTTAGTTCTTCTATTTTTCGAGAATAAACAGGAAGTTTCAGTAAAGCTCTTGGTAGGTTTAGATACCGACATAAGTATTCTTACTTAGAGTGAGCAAGGAGGGCTTGAGAAATAAGTTAGATCAACACACCAAAGGCAATAAAAAAGCACCAATGAATGGTGCTTTGTACAGTAAAGGTCAGATCTAAATTATTGTTTCTTAAACCTACGTGAAGCCAAACCCATAACACCTAACGCGAAGATGGCGAGAGTAGAAGGCTCTGGAACAGTCGCTTGAAACAAAACACCGGTATTACTAAATTGAGAAATGTTAGTTCCGCGATAAAACTGTTCGCCGCTAGTTCCATCATAGTTTTCAATGCCGATGGTATGAACATCTTCATTAGCTAGGCTGCCAAATTGAATTTCTAGATTGTTACTACCTTCATGAATAATCATCTCAAAGTTCACTAAATTACCAGTTGGATAATGCGCTATATCATAAAAACCAACAATAAACTCTCTTGAGCCTGCAGAGCCTATTGTTTGATAAAACATATTTCCAGTAGTATCGTTGTTGGAATCTAAATCTTCCCAAAGCCCAGCAAAGATACCATTTGGCCCTGTTGGAGCTATTGTACCGCCAGTACAACAACCTTCATCATAGTCAGGACCAAAATCTATAAATCCATTGGATGAGATCCTAGCGCTATCATGGACAATATCGTAAAAATTAAAGTTAAAACCAAATGCAATATCGCCTGTTAGAGCGTCATCGGAAAGTGAAAATTGAGTTCCACTGCCACTAATATCTCGGAAGTCACTTCCAATTTGACTTGAAGAGTAAATAAGCCCCGCACTAGCAATACTACTTACAGATAACATCAAACCAGCTAAAGCGGCTTTTAACATTTTTTTATTCATTGTATTTTCCTTTGTAATACATTCCCTTAAAACAAAAAGGCATTTTAATTATTGTAAGAACGTGTGTAAGCAAAGGTTAAGCCAGCCTGGATTTTCTGTTGTTTTTCAGTTGCTTGAGAGTTTGCTTCTAATTGTAAAATCCAAAAATGTAAAGTAATAGGACAGTTGTGCAGGTGTAATTATATGTTTTACATAAGGTTTTATTTTTATATTGTTAATAACAAAGTAGCAACAAATATCTGAGTATATAGTCTTTGTATTGTTAGTATTGGCTTTGAAAGAGCACGATTTGATGGCTTCTAAACTTTCACTCTATTTTCAGCACCTCAAATATTAGTTAATAACTGTTACTGAGTTTAATCTTGGAGTGCCTTATCGTTGAGAGGCTATTTTTTACGACATTACTTATAATAGTATTAATACTGTGGGTGTTACCTATAGTGCTAATATTGAAATCAAATCGTACCCAAGGGGCTGAAAAAATAGCATGGTTAATTGCTATTGTTACAATATCTTGGCTTGCATGGGTGTTCTATTTATTGTTAGCGCCGATTAAGCATAAGGCGTGTTAAGAAAACTCGACTTAGTTTTAAAGAGCAAAAAATATATTTATTACTTTAGCGAACGAAAAAATAACTTATCAGGTCTTAATACTTATAGCGTGATTTATTAGGAAGAGTTTGATTTTGCTACGCAGTATTTTAATACAACTAATTGTTTTTTTATTTATTTTTAATGCTGTTGCCATGTTACGAGAAAGTAGCATGTTATCGTCAAGTGATGATGTTGTGCCAGCGACACATCAACTAAAAACAATTATGGACCAAGAGGTAAATTTGCAGGCTAATGGTAAAAAAACTATTGTCTATTTTTTTGCGCCTTGGTGCCAAGTATGTAATTTAAGTATCGATAATCTGCAGAATGTCTATCAAAAAACGCCTAACCTGGATGTTATCGCGGTAGCCTTAGATTTTGTAGACGTTGAACAAGTGAAAAAATTTACCATGAATCACCAATTAACCTTTCCAATCGCACTAGGAAATGAAGCCGTTAAAAGTGACTATAAAGTGATGGGTTATCCAAGTTATTATGTATTGGATGAAGAAAATACGATAATCGCTCGTTCTCTCGGCTATTCTTCGGAAATAGGCTTGTATTTAAGGAGTTTTTAGACTTCTGATCTAATGCGTGTTTGTGTACACTATGGCTATCGAAACAATAGTGAGCAGATAGTCTTATGCAAATTTCAGCAAATTTTGACTCAGGTAATATTGATGTCATTTCAGCACAAAACCCAGCAGATATTCAATTAGCGATTAAAAAAGATCATAATTCAGAGTTTTATCAATGGTTTCATTTTAAACTACATAATACAGAACATACCGAGCATGTTATGCATTTAAACAATGCCGGTAAGTCAGCTTATGTAGAAGGTTGGGAAAATTACCAAGCTGTAGCTTCATACGACCGTCAACATTGGTTCCGCGTACCAACAGAATTTGATGGCACAAACCTTACCATTACCTTCACACCAGAGCATGACTCAACTTATTTCGCATACTTTGCACCTTATAGCTATGAACGTCATCAAGACTTGATTCACAGCGCACAGTTAGATATTGATTGTCAGTTACAAGTTTTGGGACAAACCCTTGATGGTCGTGATATGTCAGTATTAAAAGTAGGTGAAGAAGGCGAAGGTAAAAAAGTTATTTGGATAACTGCTCGCCAGCACCCTGGTGAATCTATGGCTGAATGGTTTATGGAAGGCTTTATTGACCGTTTATTAGATGAAGACGATGGCGTAGCTCGTTCTTTACTTAACAGCGCGGTATTTTACTTAGTGCCAAATATGAATCCAGACGGCTCAGCTCGTGGTCATTTACGTACCAATGCAAACGGTGTTAATTTGAATCGTGAATGGCAAACGCCGTCTATGGAAAATAGCCCTGAAGTTTACCTCGTTCGTGAAAAAATGCTTGAAACAGGCGTTGATATGCTGCTTGATATTCACGGCGATGAAGCATTACCGTTTAACTTTGTTGCGGGTTGTGAAGGTGTTCCTTCATATGACGCACGTCATAAAGCACTTGAAGAAAAATTCAAAAATGTATTGCTTGCTATTACACCAGAATTTCAAGATGACAAAGGTTACGACAAAGACGAACCAGGTCAAGCGAATTTAACCGTTTGTGCTAACTGGGTTGGTGAACAATTTAAGTGTTTGTCTTACACGGTAGAAATGCCATTTAAAGATAATGATTTATTACCAGATTATAGTGTTGGCTGGTCTGATGAACGTAGTAGTTTATTCGGTCGTGATTTTTTAACAGCAATTTATCATGTTGTTGGTGACTTACGATAACGACTAGGAATACGTAGCAAGATATTATGCCTATAGACCTACTAAGTGTGCTTGCAGTATGACAACTTAGTTAATGTATAGGCGTTTACAAAAGCAAATTTAACTTTAAAAAAATAATAATTATTAGGAGTCTAGAGTGCAAGAAATTGTAAATAATATTAATGGCTATATTTGGAGCCCGTATTTAATTTATCTCTGCTTGGGAACTGGTGTATTTTTCTCGATTTTAACGCGTTTTGTGCAAGTTCGTCATTTTCGTGAAATGTTCCGATTATTACTTTCTGGTAAAAGCTCAGAAAAAGGTATTTCATCATTCCAAGCCTTGGCAGTTTCTCTTTCAGGTCGTGTAGGTACCGGTAATATTGCTGGTGTTGCTGCGGCGATCGGTTTTGGTGGCCCAGGAGCGGTGTTCTGGATGTGGATTGTGGCATTTTTAGGTGCTGCTACTGCATATATAGAATCAACCAACGCACAAATTTACAAGGAAGAAGAAGATGGCGTGTATCGTGGTGGTCCAGCATATTATATAGAAAAAGCGTTAGGGCAAAAATGGTATGCCTGGACATTTGCATTAGCGACTATCCTTGCGTGTGGTGTTTTATTACCAGTAGTGCAATCAAATGGTATTGGTGATGCCATGGTAAATGTATTTGGTGGTGGTGGTTCAGTTAGCTCGTTTATGGGCGACTTACCGTTAACGAAAGTATATACCGCGACATTTATTGTTTTATTACTTGGCTTCATTATTTTTGGTGGTGTTAAGCGTATTGCTAACTTTACTCAAGTCGTTGTGCCTTTTATGGCATTAGCTTACATCATTATTGCTTGTACGATTATCGCGCTACATATTGATATGTTGCCAGATGTTTTTATGTTGATTATTTCTGATGCGTTCACACCTATGGCTGGTTTTGGAGCCGCGATTGGTTGGGGTGTTAAACGTGGTGTATATTCAAACGAAGCAGGCCAAGGTACTGGGCCTCATGCTGCAGCTGCAGCCGAAGTTGATCATCCTGCGCAACAAGGCTTAGTGCAAGCATTTTCTGTTTACATTGATACTTTGTTTGTTTGTTCTGCAACAGCATTTATGATTTTAATCACCAACTCGTACAACGTAATGCCTGAAGGCACAACTTCCATGATTGTTGGTAATTTAGCTAGCGACGTAGTCATAAATGGCCCTGCCTTTACGCAAATTGCGGTCGACAGTGTATTAACGGGTGTTGGTAAACCATTCATTGCTATTGCATTATTTTTCTTTGCCTTTACAACAGTATTAGCTTATTACTTTATTGCTGAAAATAATGTTTCATACATTAATAAAACCATTAAAATGCCTGCGCTGAGATTTTTACTTAAAGTGATTATTATGTCAGCGGTATTTTATGGCACTGTCGCAGAGCCAAGTGCTGCTTGGGGCATGGGCGATATTGGCGTTGGTTTGATGGCATGGTTAAATATTTTCGCTATTATCGCAATATTCTTTATGGCAAAACCTGCTATTAAAGCATTAAGAGATTATGAGCGTCAGCAGAAAGATGGTGTTGAACACTATACTTTTGACCCGAAAAAGCTGGAAATAGAAAACGCTGATTTCTGGGAAGATAGAATAGCGCAACAAAATAAAAAATAATTACTATTTACTTTAAAAAAACGCCCGCAAGGGCGTTTTTTTTAGGTAAAATAAAATATCGAATAAAAGGTGAATATATGGCTGTAATTAATTGTCCTGGTTGTCAGAAAAAAATTTCAGATAAAGCAAAAAACTGTTCTCATTGTCAATTAGATTTAACCGAGCTTGACGCCGATAAATTGGCATTACTAAAAAAAGTAAGTGCTGTTGAAAAGTCGCAGCAACTAATGAATCATTCTTTTATCGCCATGTTGTTATTTTGTGGTGGTTTCCTGTATTTGTATTGGCAAAACGCTCAACCCGGTACTTGGGAATACGTTGGTTCAATAACCAGTTCAGTTCTAGGCTTTATTTTATATATCGTCACGCGTGTTAGGCTTCTTTTGGTTAAGCGAAGTCGTAAGTAGTCAAATTTATTTATAAGAGATTTTCATGGATATCATTCAGTTAGTCGACAATATGTCAGAAGAAATGTATTTACGTTTAAAATGTGCGGCTGAAACAGGCAAGTGGCCTGAAGGTACGTCTGTAGATAAAGAACAACAATTATCTGCTGTGCAAATTACCATGGCTTATCAATCTAAGCATTTAGATTCAGATCAAACGCTTTCCATTGGTCCTCGTGGTGAGATGATTATTAAAACAAAAAGTGAACTACGTTCAGATTTCCCTGTAGCTAAAGATAGCAATGATATTGCTAGGTTTTCCGATCTATGATTTTTTCCAAGTTTTTAAAAAAGAAATGGCAACATAAAGACAGTGTTGTCCGTGTAGAAGCCATTACCAGTAGTTTGTCGATTGACGAGCCAGAGCAGCGTGAAATTATTTCACAGCTTGCTAAAAATGATGAAAATGAGAATGTAAGACGGGCAGCATTAATTAAACTTGCCACTTTTGAAACTTGGTTAACACATAGCCAAGAAAATTCGATGTCAAAAGTAAAACAATATGCTCAGAAGAAAGTTGAAGCGATTTTAACCGATCAAGACAGCATAAAAGTATCTGAGCAAGAAAAGTTAAATTATATTGCCAGCTATAATCATTACGCATTATTCGAAAACTGGTTAAAGCAGACTGAGCAAGCTAGCTTAATTATCGCTTTATTTGAAAAAATTGCCGCTAAATCATCAGCCAATGAAAAAACGGCAACGGCAAACTTAAAGCCTCAGTTATTAATCAATTTATTTAATCAAAAGCAAAGTGTCGAAGTTCAACAGTATATTGTTGATAAAGTGCACGATCTCGATACCTTAGAAAAATTGAAGAAAAAAGCTAATAACGATGAAATTAGCAAGCAAATAGACGGAAAAATTTCTGCACTGAAGTTTGCACTTGAACAGCCAATTGCTTTAAGCAAAAAAGTTAATTTGGTTTTAGCTAAGTTACAAGCACTGAAAGATCAGCAAGATTACACGGTTTATCTCGATAAACGCAGCAATCTTGAAAGCGAGTGGCTAGCACTGACAAAAGATTTTGCTTGTTTAGACACAACGGTAAGCGAAGAGTTTACGAATAAACAGCAAACGATTGTGGCTAACCTGTCAAAAATATTTGCCGTTAAAGCTGAACAATTTGCCCAAGCTGAACTTGGCCGTAAGTTGGAAGCAGAGAAACAGCAGTGCCGTATTCATTTTGATAAAACATTGAAAGTTGTTGATCAAACATTAACAACCAGTATTTTTGAAAACGAAGAAATTGACGAACAGCAATATCAAACCGTATTTGATAAATTAACTAGCGAAATTATTGCCTCACCATTAATTCAAAGTGAGCAAAATGAATTTATTGCTAAAATTTGTCAGCAGCAACAAAAGTTACAGCAGTTACCTGAAATTGCAAAGTCAGTTAGCGAGGCAACTCAGCTTATTTCAAAAGTATCTCAATTAGCATTACCAACGAATGTTGAAGAGATGAACGAACGTTTACCAACTTATCAAGAATGGTTAACAAATTGGAAAAGTGCTGAAAAGCAATCTGCGGGTACATTACCTGATTCAATTAAGAATGCTTCAAAAGAAATTCAAAACAATTGGCGTCAAGCATTAAAGCCTTTGCAACAAGTGCAAAAACAAGAATTTTCAGCAACACAAAAGAAAATTAATGATGTTAAGCGTCTTATTGCAGGTGGTAAATATAATGCCGCCTTTGGTGTTTTCAAAAAAGCTAAACAACTTTTCGCATCATTGTCAGAACAGCAACAACTGCGCTTACAGCGAGAGTTTGATAGCGTTAATGAAAAAATTGCTGAGTTAGCTGATTGGGAACATTATATTGCTACGCCTCGTAAACAACAATTATTAGCTGACATAAAAGCAATTGTTGAAACGCCGTTAGATAATCCAAATGAGCAAGCGGAAAAAGTTAAGCAGTATAGAAAAACGTGGAATAGTTTAGGCCATGCCGACGACGATGCAGAGAAAGATTTAAATTACGAATTTAATCAATTTTGTGAAACTGCTTTTGCGCCATGTCGTTTGTACTTTGCCGAACAAGAAAAACTGCGTGAGCAGCATTTAGTTTCTCGTCAATCATTGTTAGCACAAGCTAAAAAATTATCAGAGACTTTAATTGTTTCACAAGCAAGTGATACAGAAACAGTTGTCGATTTTAAATTGTTTGATAATGAATTGAATAAACTGACCAAACTTTGGCAAAATTCAGGGCAGGTCGATCGTAATATTTTTCAAGCAATCAACACTGAATTTAATGAAGCATTACAGCCAGTTAAAACTGCTATTAGAAACTTCCACAACGATAATAAACAATTAAAGCTTTCGTTTATTAAAAGCGCTGAAAAATTATTGCTTGAAGACGATATTTATTTAGCCGTGACGCAAGTTAAATTATTACAAACACAATGGCGTGATACGGGCTATGCCGGTAGTAAAGTTGAAAATAAGTTATGGCAAAGTTTCAGAAAAATTAATGATGAAATTTTTTCTAAACGCGAACAGCAAAATGCCATAGAAAAAAATGCCAGTTCAGTTAAGTTAGCTGAATTTGAACTAGTATTTGAAACCCTTGAAAAAGAATTTGCTCAAGCTGATAACTTACCAGCATTACAAGAGTTTGAGCAAGCGCTGCAGTCGTTGAAGCAAAATGTTCAACAGCAAAAACCTAAAATGGCAAATTTAGAAAAACTGATCAGTCAAAAAGAAAAATTATGCACTGATAAAATTGCTAAATTAAAAGTTACGCTTGAAAAGCAACAATGGACAAATGTATTTAACGTAATTGAAGAAAGCTTAGTTAACGGTGTTAGTTTTGCGTCACACGAGAGCTTTTCTGAGTTAACTACCTTCTGGCAAAAGAAATTACAAGAACTTGATAATAAAGATAAACCAGTTAGTCGTGATGAATTAACATTGGAATTAGAAATATTATCCGGCGTACCTTCACCGAAAGCGTTGCAACAAAAACGAATGACGGTACAGGTAAATCTTATGCAAGAACAAATGTCTTCAGGTAATACTATCGACTTACCGGCTAAATTTAATCAATGGTTAATGCTAGGTAAACTTGAGCAAGCAGATGTTAGTTTACTACAACGAATTAAAGCTATATTTGTTAATTAGTTATTGTATACCCAAGCGGCTTGGGTATATATAGATTGAAAAAGCCAGCAGTAAACTCAATGTTTATTGCTGGCTTTTTTATTTCAATAGTTTACTTAAGCGTAATCGCGATAGGTAATAAAAACGCTTATTTATCCAACAAATACACTAGTTTAGCGTCAGTTCACCACGTAAGTTTTCTTGTAATAACTGACAAATCTTTGCTTGTGAATAATTTTTACTTAGCAAGTAATGTAACTTAGTTAGCGTTGCTTCTAAAGTCATATCATTACCGCTGATCACGCCAATTTTACTTAAAGCATTACCCGTAGCATAACCTTTCATATTCACTGTGCCTTTTATACATTGGCTACAGTTTACTACCACAATACCATTTTCATTGGCTTCTTTTAAACACTCTAGCAAGTCTTTATCTTGTGGGGCATTACCTACGCCGTAACTACGAATGATTAGTGCTTTTACGGGTTGCTTGATAATGTTTTTTATCAACTCAGTCGAAATTCCCGGGTATAAATGCACAACACCAATAGGTTGAGGCGTAATGTCAGCGAGCTTTAATGGCTCTTCATTTGCTTGTGATATTTCCCCTTGGACCAATTTAATATTAATGCCGGCTTCTAAAAGCGGCGCCATATTTGGTGAGTCAAAGGCATTGAAACCGTCAGCATAGGCTTTTATGCTACGGTTTCCGCGAAACAATTTATTATTAAAATATAAGCCGACCTCAGCAATGGGAAAGTTGGCCGCAATGTAGAGCGAATTTAATAAGTTTTCTTGCCCGTCTGATCTTAATTGGCTTAATGGAATTTGAGAGCCCGTAACGATCACAGGTTTAGTTAAATTCTCCAACATAAACGATAAGGCTGAACTGGTGTATGCCATGGTATCTGTGCCATGTAACACCACAAAACCATCATATTCTTGGTAATGTTCTTTAATATCGTTTGCGATTCTTTGCCAATCAGCAGGGGACATATTTGATGAGTCAATTAATGGCTGATATTCGTTAATAGTAAATTCAGGCATTTCCTGGCGGTGAAAGTCAGGCATTTTCATAATGGCATCGGTTAAATGCTGCTTTTGTGGAATATAGCCATCTTCACTGGGTTTCATACCAATGGTACCGCCTGTGTAGGCAATGTAAATGCGTTTTCTCATCGTAAGAATCTTATGGTAAATGGCCTGAATTACTCTTAGTTTCAAACCTAGAAGCGTAAAATTGGATTGTAACACAAAGGGCATACTAACAAGCTAGCTAAAATATACATTCCCTTTAAATTTTTTAGAGGCTAAGTAACCTGAACTCGGGATAAGCAAAATGCTACAGCAGCGCTATTAAAGCCTATTTCTACGTTGTTCAAGTTACCAATAACTTGTTATTGGTAACTTGAACGCCTTGAACTAGACGTAAATACCACTACTGTAGATTAAGTTTTGATAATGCTTTGAAATAGTTGTGTTTTTCATTCTCATTATCCCGACTTCAGGTTAAGTAGTTGTAGATTGGTTAATTTAAGGCAAGAAAAAGCCCCGAATTATCGAGGCTTTGCTTATTTGCACCATCCGTGAAGGAAATTAATCTAGATGATTACTCAACTTCACAGGCTAAACAAAAAGAGTAAATTCCTTGAGGATCATTTAGCTCAGCTATTTGTTTCAGCTCAGAAGATAATTTAGCGATCACTTTGGTCAAACTATTTTCATTATAAACCGGCGCGGTGGAGTCGCCGAATAATATTGACGCTTGTCCCAATAAGTTTTGTAAAAACTGTGCTCTGTTGCTTTTTTCTTTTTCAATTAAAAGGGGTTCAAAGTCAGTTAAGCTGGCAAGTTCTGCGGCAGCATTTACAGCGTCATTTAAATTACCTAGTTCATCAACTAAGCCAAGTTCTTTTGCTTTTTTACCAGACCAAACTCGGCCTTGGGCAATTGCGTCAACTTGTGCGGTATTCATGTCTCGGTTTTCCGCAACTAGCTCAATAAAGTCGCGGTAACCACGTTCAATATTAAGTTGTACGATACTAGCCATGCCTGGTGTTAATTCTCTTGTTAAGCCAAAGCCTGCAATGTCAGTTGTACCAACACCATCAGTGTAAATACCTAACTTGCTTAAGGTGTTTTCAAAGGTCATGAAAAAGCCAAAAATACCGATAGAGCCAGTGATTGTAGTAGGTGATGCATATATCTTGTCTGCCGGAGCTGAAATCCAGTAACCACCTGATGCAGCATAGGTTCCCATAGATGCAACTACAGGTTTACCTGCTTTTTTAAGTAATTCAACTTCTTGGCGTATTACTTCAGATGCGTATGCGCTGCCGCCAGGGCTATCAACTCGTAGTACTACGGCTTTAACATTGCTATCTTCTCGTGCTTGACGCAATAGGGCAGCTGTACTTCTTCCACCTATTGTACCTGGTTTCTGGTTACCATTTAATATAGTGCCTTTGGCAACAATAATGGCTACTTTTTCAGTATTCATACTTTCGGGCACAAATTCTGGTGTTATCGTTGTTAAGTAATCGTTAAATGAAATGCGCTTGAAACTGTCATCGCCATCGCTGCCAACCAGCTCGATTAAATCTTTGTTTATTTGTGCTCGAGTTTTTAATTGGTCAACCCAATTATTTTGCAATGCGTATTCTGCAACATTACCATCAGCGGCTTTTAATTTCTCAACTAGCACATCAACATCTTCATCGAAGTTGCTGGTTTCAAAGTTACGTTGAAAGGCAACATCGGTTTTATATTGCTGCCATAAGTCGTTAAGCCAAAGATGATTCGCTTCTTTGGCGGCATCTGACATATCATCACGCATATAAGGTTCAACTGCAGATTTATATGTACCTACGCGGAAAATATGCTGACTAATTGAAAGTTTTTCCAATGCAGATTTAAAATAAAGCTGATAACGGCCATAGCCATCTAGTAACATCCAGCCTTTTGGATTTAACCATACTTCATCAGCATAACTGGCTAAGTAATATTGGTTTTGGCTGTATTGTTCACCAATGGCAATAATTTTCTTATCATGACTTTTGAATTCAATTAATGCCTGGGCGATATCTTTGAGTTTAGTTAGCCCGGAGCCTTGCATGTTTTTAAGGTCTAACACCAACATTGCAATACGGTCATCATTCTTAGCATGTTCAATCACATCAAGCACATCAGATATTAAAATTTCTGGCGCTTTTTCTGGTTGATCTAATGCTTCATTGATAAAAGTATCCATGGGATCAATTTCGTATTTTTGTTCAACAATGTCGCCGCGTAAATTCAATACCAGTGCAGAGCCATTTTTAACGTGAATACTTTCTTCGTCGCTTGAAATTGCGATGAAAATTAATAACAGCACCGTGAAAAATACTAAATTGACGATTATTTTCCGTGATGTGTTCAATAAGCTGAATAAACCCATGGTTATTCTGGCAAACGTACCTCTATTTTCGTTCATAAAACTTCATCGTTTAATTATTTTAGAGTTAGATAGCTATATGCTACTTAAAATTCCCTTATGAAAGTAGTCGTAAATGTAAATATTTTTGTCATAAAGCGTTTTGAAAGTAAATGGCAGCTATATAGTTCTACTGTTAGTAAGGCATTTTATTTTATTCGATTTTGTTGTTTTAAAAATTTCATAAAAAACAGCTGTTAATCTGTGATTTTAATCACTAAAAAATGTTAATGTATCGATTATTGGTAAGCTATTAGTTTGAATTAAAGGGATCTATCGTTTTATGAATGTTTTAGAGTTTTTGCATACTCGTCAATCAAATCCTCATCTGCAAGGAGTAGCCCCAGATGAAGAAACTATCAATAGTATTCTTCAAGCTGGTATGCGTGTTCCAGATCATGCCGGGCTAATACCGTGGCATTTTACAGTGGTAAAAGGTGACGGGTTAACGAAATTAGGCAAAGCATTTAAATCTGCAGTGATAAGCGACGGCGCAGATGAAGCAAAAATTGAAAAAGCGGCAAAAATGCCATTTCGTGCACCGCTTATTATTGTTATTAGTACAAAGTTTCAACAACACGTAAAAGTACCACAGCAAGAGCAACTTATTTCTGCTGGTTGTGCGGCTCATGCAATGCAAATGGCTGCAACTAGCTTAGGCTTAGGAGCAATGTGGCGTACAGGCGAGATGAGTTATCACCCATTGGTAAAAGAGCGTTTGAATATCGCCTTACATGAAGAAATTGTTGGCTTCTTATATATTGGTGATAAAGCAAAAGAGTTACCGTTAAAAGCCACTAAAGTACATGATGATTTTGTCAGTTATTTTTAATTCAATTTTACGCCGTTTATAATTGCTAACTTTCATCAATTATTCACGCTTTTGTTTGCATACAACTTATGCATTAAACTCCTCATTATAGTTACATCATTCAGTTAATACTTCGTTGATTGAATGATGACAATCTTTGAAAGTAAAATGAGAGCCGGGAATTACGGTCATTCCAAGCTATTTCGTTAATCTGTAAGAGTTATAAATGAAAACTACCCTAAACAATTTATCCGAAATTGTCGCTAAGGCGAACGATTTGTTTTTTAACAAATTTGATACCGTCGACACCATTATGGGAATAATGGATAAAACCCTACGTAAACAAGGTATGAAAGCCGATGCGATCACTATTGACTGTATCGCGTTAAATAAAAAAATTGTAATTGTGCTTTATGATGAAAAACCTGACATTGTAGAAATTGCGCTAGGCAATAAAGCCGGAGATATATATTCCTCTCGCCAGTGCAACATTAGCGACTTATCTGTAGAAGCTATGTTAGAAATTATCGAAGCCAATTTCATTGTCGAGAACGCGTAAAAAAGCGCTAAGCAAAACAATTAACAACTTGTTAAACAAAAGGGATCATTTGTGCATAAAGAAATTGATAAATTAGCTTGGTTATATATTCAAGACGGTAGACTCTTGAGCGCTCGTTCGAAAAATAAAACACTTTTCTATTTACCTGGTGGTAAGCGCGAAGTAGGAGAGTCAGATGAACAAGCACTTATACGTGAAATTAAAGAAGAAATTTCTGTTAACTTGATCCCCAACTCTATTCAGTATGTTGAAACCTTTAGTGCACCTGCCGATGGAAAGAGTAGCGACACTATTGTTAAGCTAACCTGTTACTTTGCCGATTTTAAAGGAGAGCTTTGTTCTGACGCTGAAATAGAAGAAATTTATTTTATTGGCTATGAAAATAGAGCGCTTTGCTCGCTTGGCTCAATTAAAGTCATGGAGTGGCTTAAAAATCAGCAATTAATTTAAGAAAGGCCGTGTACTTACGAATATTTCATGAATGGTGTCTCATTTAAAAGCTTAATTCAGCTTAAGGTAAGAAGTATTCAATCATTACTTGTTGGCAAACCATTGCTCTAAATATTCTATACATTGCACTAGTTTTGCAGGCACAAAATGTCGAGCTGGATACAAAGCGTATAGCGTTAAATTTGGTCTTTTGGCTTTAGTCAGGATCTCAATAATATCACCTTTATCTATCGCCGACTGACAAACAAAATCAGGAATAAAGCCAATACCTAGTCCGCGCCTAATACCTTCCATCATAAAAAGTGTGCTATTGACCCGTAAACGACCATTTACTTTTACACCGTCTTCAATAGGCCAAACATTCTTACCTTGAAAGTAGCTATAGACAAAACAATTGTGCTGGCTTAGATCGTTTGGCAATACAATGGCAGGGTGCTTTTTAAGATATATTGGAGAAGCACACACTTTATAAGCGAAACTTGTTAATGGTCTGCCAACATAATTAGAATCTATTGGTGTACTTGATGCTCGAAAGCCTAAATCAAAGCCTTGCTCAACCAAATCAACATTTTCATCACTTAAGTGAATATCTAACTCAATATCAGGGTGAGCTAACATAAAGTCAGCAAATAACGTCGATAAATCAGTAATACCTAAAGCCATTGGTGCGTTTATTTTGAGACGGCCACGTAAATCTTGTTGTAAATCGTGCACAAAATTATCTGCGTCATCTAATTTTGACAGTATTTCACGTGCTCGCTGTAAGTAACCTTCACCAGCATGAGTTAGTTGTACATTTCGAGTAGACCTATGTAATAAACGAGCGCCTAAATCATCTTCTAATCGAGAAATTTCTTTGCTAATCAGCGATTTTGATGAATTCGTTTGCTCAGCGACACGAGTGAAGCTGCCTAAATCAGCCAAACGAACAAATAGTTGAATGGCACGTAATTTATTCATTAACTCACCTGATTGAAACTTATTAACAATGTTTGCCATGGTGTGTATCACTCATATTGTTTCCATTATGGTGACAGTATGTTTTCATTATAGCTATATATGAAAACTAATAAAGCAACTAATATGCACTCATCGTGATTTTCCGACGTGAGCCGGCAAATTTTCGAATGAATTAGTATAAATTAATATACCGATAAGGAATAAAAATATGTACACACTTTACTATGCTCAGGGCGCGTGTTCACTGGCGACACAAATAGTTTTACATGAATTAAACCAAACAGTAAAAATTATTAATAAAAACAATGTCGCTGACTTTGATGCAGTGAATCCTGTTGGTACGATTCCTGTGTTAGTTGATAATAATAAGCGCCTCACTGAAGGCGCTGCAATCATGCTTTACCTACTTAATAAACACGAAAACTCCTTGTTTCCTAAAAACCGTGAAGAGCAACAAAAGGCAATAGAAAATATCATGTTTGCCAATGCCACTATGCACCCAGCCTATTCAACATTGTTTTTCATTGCACAAAACATTCATGATGAGAGCGCGAAACGTGAAGCGTTTAATGCTGCAGCAACAAGTATCAATAATTTATGGCAAGTAGTAGAAAGTGAATTAGCCACTAAAGAAGTTGCAGGTAACGATTATATTACGGCTGCAGAAATTATGTTAAGCGTATACGCTACTTGGGGTCAGTACTTTCCAGTAGTGCTCATTTTTGGTGAACGAACGAGCAAAATGATAACGGCTGTGCAATCAATGCCAAGTTTTAAAAAAGCCGTTCAAGCCGAACAAGTTGATTCTGCTAGATAACTTCAGTAACCACAAGAGAAAGCATTATGGAGAAAACAGAAATGAATAAAGATGATTTTGCAAATGTCACCACTATTGTTCAGCAGTACTTTGATGGCTTACATAATGGTGATGTTGAAAAGTTAAGCGCTATATTTCATTCGGATGCTTCGCTAAAGACGCCAGGTAATCGACGTTCAGTAAAACAGTGGTTAACAGATGTAGCTAATAGACCAACACCGCAGGAACAAGGTAGGGCTTTTGAATTTAAGATACTATCCCTCGATATAGTGCAAGATCAAGCCATGGTCAAAATTCATTGCCCGTTGTTTAATTTTAACTACATTGATTTTCTTGGCTTATTAAAAGAAAACGAACAATGGTTGATCGTTAATAAAATGTATACCGATACAAAACAATAACTGCGCAAATTAATTATTGAGTGGCGCGACTGATTTTATTATCAAGAGCAGTGAACTTATTTCTAGGTAAGTTAATAGGCTATTTTGAAAAACCTTTAATGACAACTCTAATGTAAAGCATAACTAAATCGTTATGAAAACTTAAATAAGAAGAAACGTATGCCATATATTAACGTAAAAATTACTGATGAAGGTGTTACCAATGAACAGAAGAAAGCTATTATTGCAGGTTGTACTCGGTTGATGGTTGAGGTGCTAGGAAAAAATCCTGCGACAACCTTTGTTGTTATTGAGGAGGTCAGTACAGATAATTGGGGGATCGGTTTTGACCAAGTGACAAAGTTACGAAATCAGTAGCAACTCCATCGCAGTGGTATTCCTCCAGTCCAAGCCTACCGAATGTAGGCTTTTTACTCAGAATAATGGTAATAAGCACAAAATTAATAAATATACATTTATAACAATTAGATACATGGGTTATTATTTATTTTTCGTTGCATCTTGTGGTAACGCGTTATCATAAGATGAATTATTAAGAGTGAAAATTAATTGCTTTAGCTATCAAAAATATATGTTCGAACAGGTCATGGCGAAAACATAAAAGATTCGATGTTGAAGACAAACTCCTTTCCAAAATATTTATCATTACTGCATGCATATCATGCGATTTTTCTTAACCACTCCTCACTTTAGTCACGAAAAGCGACATTTTCGCATAAAAAAACGACAACCTGATTATGGATTATATACAGGGAAATCAGGCTATGCTTTTATGAATTTGCAAGGATAACTGAATAAACACTCTAAAAGGATAACTTCATTATGAAAATATTTGCATCGTCTTTATTATTATTGCTATCGATAAATACATTTGCAGGACAAGTAACTAACGTTACAACGTCTGAGCTAAAACAAATTTCACTTAAAGCAAAAAGCAAGGTAACACTAGGAGCAAGTAAGCGTTTATTGGCGCAAGATTTTAGCCATCAGTACCGAAAAATATCTACTGTGTTACGAAGTGAAATCACAAAATATAATCTTAAAATCAATGTTGATCAGTTGCTCAATTCAAAAGCGATGAATTCAACACAGCTACAAAAGAGTGATTTAGCTATAAAATCAGCTAAAGGTTTAGATTCTGTATCTGAATCTCTAATAGAGCTTCGGTTAGCAGACAAATCAATGCTAAAAGCTTGGCAAGCTGGAGAGGCTCCGCTATTTGCTTTTGCGCCCGATGGTAATGACTCTCAATGGGATTACATTGAAGCTTTTGATACCAATGGTAATATTGAGTTGTTAGATGTTTATAATATGCCTGAAAGTCCAGTTTTTGTTGTTGGTATTGATAGCAAGCGAGCTTTAACTGAAGGTCTTAAAGTGATGCGGTCAATGTTCTCTCAGTCAAACGGAGTCAATGAAGCTACTTTACGTACGTCATTAACTGATGTTACATCGAATGTTCTAACAGCTGCTGCTGGCAGTATTTCAACTACAGTGATCAAAACAATTCATTTAAATGATGATGAAGAACCGTGGATTTCAGGCGATGCTGAGATTTATGGCATAGTTACTGGTGTCAACCCGTCAAGAGATGAACCTACATTAGATATTGTGGAAATGCCTTATTTAAATGACGACGGCACAACATATTCACCTAATCAGGTCGTTATTCATTGGGAACGTTATCGTTGGGCTGCTGCAGACATGATTTTAATGGAACATGATGATGGCACAAATTATAAAACGTTAGCATCAGCTTTACTGGAAGCGGCGACAGCTATCATGCGTCTTATTCCCGATCCAACAGTGCAAGGATTTGCAGTTATTCCACAGATAACTAATGGTATTATTAGTGCTATGCCGGATGATTGGTTTACTAATGATGACGACTATATTGACGTCTATTATACTTTACTTGAAGGTCGTACATACAATAACCACTCTGGTGCCGGTGGCAATGCTACCACCACATTTGAACCATTGGTAATTGCTCCACGTTAATTTTTATAACTTGCTATAACACCAATAAAGGTCTCACATTTGAGACCCTTATTGTATCTGCGACAATATTGCCATTCAGTTGGGGAAAATTGCTATATTTATCGAGATAATTTCAATAACAAGTGTTGTTGATTTGGGTCAAGTAGCACAAATAAGTTAGTAGTAAGATAGTCACCCACATCTCAAAACCAAAGTAGATACCATGATAGTTGATCTAAATAGCCGTTACGGCTTAAATCCTGCGCACAGTGAAGTTGTAGAAGCGTGTAAAGTTATTGAACCTTGCGACACCTTAGATATGGGCTGTTCAAGCGGACGCAATGCAGTATACCTAGGCCAACACGGATTTAACGTTATCGCTATAGACGCTAATCCCGGCGCGATCAATATGCTGCAAAGCATTATTGATGAACAAGGTTTTGACAATGTTAAAGCGCAAGTTTACGACATTAACAATGCTAGCCTTGGTGAGCACTACGGCTTTATTTCTTGTACCGTTACTTTAATGTTTATCGAGCCGACTCGAGTTGATGCGGTTATTGCCGATATGCAAAACTCGACTGCAGCAGGCGGTTACAACCTCATTGTTTGCGCCATGAATACTGACGAACACCCATGCCCAGCGCCGTTCCCATTTACACTAAAAGCAGGGCAGCTGTCTGAAGCTTATAAAGGCTGGGAAATGATCAAGTACAACGAAGATGTTGGCACTATGCACAATGGAGCTAAATTACAGTTTGCTACTATGTTGGCGAAAAAGCCTGTTTAAAGTCTAAGCCATTACTCATTGTTGTAATGTGGTTAAATTAATAATTTATTGGCTCATTCATATCCAATAGAGAAATATTTGTATAAATAGTAAAAGACCAATACAAAGTAGAAACTGTATTGGTCTTTTACTATTTTTGTTCTGCGACACTTTAGCGCTGGTAAATAATTTCACCGTCAAACACTGTCATCATGATCTTAGTTTGATTAATTGAATTTTCTGCTATATCAAACAAGTTTCTATCTAACACTACCAAATCTGCAAGCTTACCCACTTCGATGCTACCCACCTTATCTTCTTGTCTCATTACGTAAGCACTATTAAGCGTGTATGCCTTGATTGCTTTGGATAAGGTCAATTCTTGTGGTGCACGTGTTACGGCATTTTGTAAGCCGATAAATGGATTAAACGGGCTTACATTCCAATCGCTGCTTAAGGTTACTCGTGCGCCTGCAGCATCTAATGACTTGATCGGTACTGCATTATCAGATCTCACCGCACCAATTAATTCATTATTTTCTTGCCAGTGTTCAGGATTGGTAAAATCACCCGCTACTTGCGCATCTGCAGTAACATTAAGCGCTGCAAATCGTTGAATATCTGCGGGGTCTACAATTTCCACATGAGTAATTCGATGACGTTCATCTGTACTACCTGCATTTTCAACCGCGTTTAACGCTTCTCTAATACCGCGATCACCAATAGCATGCATATGAAAATCAAATCCGGTCGGCGCTAAGGCGGCAATATATTTTTCAATACGCGCTTGGCTAAAATAATTAAGCCCCTTGTTTTCTGGAATATCTATTAAATCGATATTGTATGCTGATAACATAGCTGAAGTTGCATTGACGACTATACCGTCAGAATATAGCTTAATTTGATTGAATTTAAGATAACTGTCTGAATTATTGCTATAAAGCGCTTTCAAATCAGCCAATTGTTCATCGTCGTTAGCGCTAGGGTATGCCCATAAACCCACTGCAACACGTGCGGTTATTACATCATTTTGTTCTGCTTTTAACCACGTGGTGTGATCATCGCGTTGCCAAAAACTTCTGGCATCACTGATAGAAGTAATACCATGTTTGGCAAGTTGAGGTAGGGTATATTCAACAAGCCCATTGTAGTCTGCTTGCAAGCTTGCCGTTGTTGGCTCCAGTGCAATATCCATCACTATGTTGCCCGCGTTATCAATTAAAATACCATTAAGTTCTCCAGTAAATTCATCTCGTAAAATTCTCCCGCCTGTTGGGTGGGGCGTATCTTTAGTAAAACCAGCAACTTCAAGTGCCGCTGAATTTACCCACATAGAATGAGACGTATGATCCATGATAATAACAGGGCGATCCGGTACCGCTTCATCAAGAATATCTATTGGCGGGCGGCTCGCCTCTAGCAATGTGAAGATAGAATGGCCAAAGCCAATTAACCAGCCCGAACCTGGGTTTGCTGTAGATGCCGCGATTATTTCATCAATGTAGTTTTCGGGGTCTGTTACTTCGGCACTAATAGCAAAATGAGTATTTTCAGACGCCGATTCAATGGGATGCATATGAACATCGTGAAATCCCGGCATCATCATTTTACCTGACAAATCTGTCACTTTTGTTGTTGAATCAACATAGTTTTCAACATCAGCCTTACTGCCAACAAAGATAATCTTATTGTCTTTAATGGCAACGGCATCAGCCCATTCTTGCTGTTCATTTACGGTATATATTTGGCCATTTTTAAAGACTTTCGTTGCTATTGCAGTATTTTGGGGAACGGTTGACTCAAGTGTATTATTAGTCGCATTACCACTTGAATTCCCACATCCGATAAGTAATAAATTCACTATTATAAAAGAAGCCATTATTGACTTTTTATTTGCTAAAAACATATTCATAGGTTTCTCCACAGCGTCTATTCTGAGCACTTTTATGTGCTTACGTGTATTTTACTGTGAGCAAGTCTACTCGATAGAAGGTAACCAAAAGGTAACTAGTTAGATGTTGTCATGTGTTAACCTTAGGATACTTAGTCGCCAACGCAACATTGAAGCGGAATGAATAAGATGCAAAATAGTGTTCTACAAGCAGTCAGCCAATGCTAATTCTTTTAGTTGAAGACGAGGCAGATCTCGCAGAGTTAACCATAGATTTTTTAGCCACGGTTGATATTGAATGTGACTACGCATTTGACGGCATTAATGCCTTGAGTTTGTTGGAAAAGCATCAATACGAGGTGATAGTACTCGACGTAACTATGCCAAGATTAGATGGCTTTGCAGTTTGTGAACAACTTCGACGATCAGGCATTACAACACCGACCCTTTTTCTTACCGCACGTGATAGCTTAGCAGATAAACTCACGGGGTTTAGCTTAGGCGCAGATGACTACTTAACTAAACCGTTCGAATTAGAAGAACTTGCTGCGCGAATTCAAGTACTTGCTTCACGCGGCGCAAAACCTTCAAAAAATACCAACTTTGAATTAGACAACTTAACGATAAATTATCAACAACGTTGTGTAGTACGTGCTGATAGAGCAATAGCGATGTCACCAATACAATGGCAATTATTAACCTTACTGGCCAAACATAGCCCTAATGTCGTTGATAAAACTACCATAGAAAATGAAGTATGGCCTGATCAAGAACCCAGTAAAGATATGCTTAAAACTTTAGTTTTTAGGTTGAGAAGTTTAATTGATAACGACCAGGAAACGCCATTAATTCACACCATTAGAGGCGCCGGAATCGCGTTAAGAAATCACTCATAAACAATCGTAAAATCAGAAGGGTAGTTAGGTGGAGTTAAATAATAGTCATGCTAAACAATCACTACATCGTTTTTTAAATCAACGATATTTAGCCATTTTAATCACGTTAATCGTTATATTTGTCACGATTGTGCTTTTCATGCGCCACAGTGCCATGGACGATACCACTGATTATTACATGCAATATGATGCTCAAGTGTTGAGTGAACATTATGACGTTAGCGACAAAATCATGGAATTCGATGTTGGCATAAAAGAGTATTACTGGGGAGTCAGCCAGTTACCACAAGCATATAAGCAGTTACTTGGCATCACCGAAAAGAAGCTTGACGGTATAAAGAACGAGCCAGTTTTGGCCAATGACTTATCGCCTAACAAATTGCTCAACAAAACCACGGTTTACCAATTAAAACAGCATGCTATTTATATTTTGCCCTATTTTTCAGAGGATAAAAACGAAACCTTTTTTGTGATACATATATTCAACCAACAACATGAAGCCATTTTTTATCAATCTTGGCTGAATAGTTTTATCCTGCTAGTGGCCTTATGTTTGGCATTTGTGATCTTCTATAGTTTGCATACCAACAAGAGCATTACTCGGCAAATGTCAGGTTTTCATGATTACATCAACACCATGAGCCAATTAGACCATACACAATTAAAGCAGCATAAGTTGCCTGAAACAATACAATTTGCAGAGCTAGTCAATAGTGCAACCAGTTTACAAATAAGCTTGGTTACGCAATATGAATTGCAGCACAGTGAACAAGCTTTATTGATACGCGAAAAGCACTTCTTAACTAGCCTAAGCCATGAGTTAAGAACACCCATTGCCATTATTTCTGCGGCGCTAACCTTGTTAAATAGCAGTAAAAATATTAATGCCAAAGATAAAAGTAAATTAATAAAGCTTAATAATGCTCACCTTAAAATGAAGCAGTTAACCCAAACGTTATTACAACTTTGGCGAAGCGAACAACGCCCAAACGTAGCTTCTGCAAAGGTTAATGGCCAATATCAAATAGCCAATAAGGTATTTCTATTGGATGAATTGATAGAGCAAGCGGTGACAAGTTGTCAGCAACAATTTTCAAGAAAAAACATTCAATTCGTTATTGAGATGGACGAGCATATTCGCTTTTACGGGCAATATGAATTGGCTGATATTTTAATTCATAACCTGTTACGTAATGCATGCCAATATACGGCTGATGGCAAGATTAAGCTGGTATTGAAAAATAAAAGTCTATTAGTAGAGAATAGTATTGCCGATAACGCTATATCAGCAATAAATGATGATACAACGGAACTAAATTACGGCTATGGCTTAGGTTTATTTTTAGCTGAAAAAATCTGCCAACAATGCCATTGGTCATTAGAACTTTCGTCTACAGATTATTTCTTTAGGGTAAAAGTGCGTTTAAATGGAGATGAAAATATCGACTTATAGAAAGTCCTTCCTCCCAAAACATGACCTACAACAATAAAAGGAAAACAAATACTACCTAGGTAACTGTTATTATGAGATATTAATTTTTTGGTACTGATGTACAAGTGAAATAATATCTGCAATGGAACTGTAATGCATAAAGGACAACTAAAAAACTGGATAGATGATAAAGGCTTTGGCTTCATACAATCGAGTGAGCTTAAACAAGATATTTTTATTCATATCTCAGCCTTAAGAACCATGAGTCGAAAGCCTAAAATTGGTGATTTCATCTATTTTGAGGTGGAAAAGCAGGGCAATGGTAAATCTAGAGCAATTAACTGCCGCATTGAAGGTGTTGCTGCCAAGGCAGCACCGAAGCATAAGCAAAGACTACATAGAAACACTTCAGCGCCTAAAAATAAATTTGTCTTATTATTTATGATCATAGGTATTGGTGCTTTTAGTTACCAACGCCTAGAATTATCGCCAACTAGGACACCAACCCAGCAAACTCCCAGCATAACAGTACCTAACACAACTGTACCGAGTGAAACGTTATTAAATCGCGCTTTCTCAGATACAAAAGCAGATAGTGATACAAATTCGCAATTCTCCTGTGACGGAAGGCAATATTGCAGTCAAATGACATCTCGCGCAGAAGCAGTGTACTTTATTAATCACTGTCCAAACACGAAAATGGATGGTGATAACGACGGAAGACCTTGTGAAAGAGATACGCGGTTTTGAAATCGATAACACTCTGTAACATGCTGATATAAAGCAATATGTTAATATAATGCCTGTATTTAATAGTGAGAGATATATTTACTAATTATCATCTTCAACTTTACAGTTTTGCAACAGGCCATAGTTTCTCATGACGATAAACTTTAAGGTCATTAATACTCACAATGCCACTACAAATTGCGCCGACCACAATATTTAAAATTTAATCATAGAAGCATCATTGAATACGCACTTTTAGTACATTCACCAAAGGAAAAATAATGGAAGTAGTAAATATACCCACCGGAGAAGCATCAATGCTAGCTAGCTATTTAACAACTGCAATTTGCTTGTTAATAGTAATAGCATTCTCCTTTGCTCTTTTAAATCTCAAACGAGGTCGAGCTGCAGATTTTGTTTCTTACACACCAGCATTGCTTACATCTTTGGGTATTTTTGGTACTTTTGCCGGAATTGTTATTGGTCTTATGGCATTTGATACCAATAATATTGATGGCAGTATCGAAGGCCTTTTGAATGGCTTAAAAACAGCATTCTTAACAAGTTTAGTAGGTATTATACTTTCAATTATATTCAAGGTTTTGCAAACATCGGGCTTGGTATCTGCGCCGAAAAGTATTGAAAAGGTTTTATCTGCTTCTCCTGAAGATATTTTAGGCGCAATAAATGAACAAGGTAAATCAATTGATAGTCTTGTCATCGCTATCGGTGGTGGTGGAGATGCTTCGATATTGAGCCAATTAAAACTTCTTCGCGGAGACATCAATGATAATCAGAAAATAGCTATTAACTCTCAAAAAGAAGCAGCAGAAACACTTCAAAATATAGCCAGCCACTTGAAGATACAACAAGAATCTTTCACTACTTTTACTGACAAGCTTTGGATCAAAATGCAAGATTTTGCAGATATGCTTTCGAAATCTGCTACTGAAACGGTAATAGAGGCACTTAAGCAAGTTATTACAGATTTTAATAATAATCTAACAGAGCAATTCGGAGAAAATTTTAAACAACTAAATGAATCGGTTAAAGAACTCGTTATTTGGCAAGATAACTACAAAGTACAAATGGCTGAAATGACCGAACAGTATAGAATGGGAGTATCATCTATTGCAGCAACTGAAGCATCAGTGACAGCAATTAGTCAGGAATCTAAAGTTATACCGGAAGCAATGACAAACCTTAAAGAAGTGATGGAAGTCAACCAACATCAGTTGTCAGAGCTTGAAAGTCATCTTCAAGCATTTAAAGATATGCGTGACAAAGCGGTTGAGGCTGTACCTGAAATTCATAAACAGATAGATGAAACAGTCAAAACCATTGCCGCTTCAGTGGAAACAGCAAGTACTCATTATAAAGAGCTGTTAACAGAATCAGACAAATACATTCAAAGTCATATAACGTCATCTAATGACTTACTTGATAAATTTGTAACGAATACTAATGAGGGTGTAGAAACCATAGGTAAAAAATTAGCCGACAGTGCTCAAAATGTTGAAAAAGTTATTATGGAAGGAGCTACAGGGTTTTCGGATTCTGTTAGTAGTACAAATGCGAGCTTAACAACAACCTCAGATTATCTCAGTGGCCAAACTGAAGTCATTAAAAATCACTTAAAGGATACTGTTGAAGATCTTAGTGAGCATGTCCGTAACATGGTTAACACGTTAATTGATGACTCTAAAAATTTGGCATCAACTCTAATCGATGCGAATAAATCACTTGTAACGGATACATCATCAGTTAGAGATAGCGTTACTCAAAGTATTGAAAACATGCAAAAACGACTTGAATCATCATTAGAAGATGTATTTGCTTCACAAACCCAACACATGATAAAAGTTTTTTCTAACATAGATATGGGACTGAAAGATCAAGTAGGTAAAACTGGAGAAGCTGTTGAGAAACAATTAGGCATGATTGATCAATCTATGCAGCAAGAACTAAATCGCGTAATGAGTGAAATGGGTAAAGCTTTAGGGCAAATCAGCAATCAGTTTGTTAAAGACTATTCTAAGTTGGTAAACCAAATGAACTCTGTAGTACAGGCAGCATAAATTATGTCGTCTATACAATCTGTTTTTGGTTCGTCGAAGCATAAAGAAGATGGCGAACACTGGCTAACCGTTTCTGATCTTATGGCCGGCTTGATGATGGTTTTCCTATTTATTGCCATCGCTTTTATGCGACATGTTTCAGTAGAGCGAGATAAAATCAAAGATGTTGCTGTTGCCTACCAACAGAATCAAGTCGCTATTTTTGATGCACTCAATATAGAATTTTCGAGTGATTTAACTAAGTGGCAAGCTTCAATTGATAAGGAAACATTATCATTTCAATTTGATTCTCCTGAAGTGTTATTTGATAGTGGTGAAAGTTCACTCAAAGGAGAGTTTGAACAAATATTATCTGATTTTATTCCTCGTTACTTGAGTGTTTTAGACAAGTACAAAAGTAGCATTGATGAAGTCAGAATTGAAGGACACACATCGTCAGAATGGGGAATTGGCACACACTCGGATGATGCTTATTTTTTTAATATGTCACTTTCACAAAATAGAACGCGTAGCGTATTAAACTACTCATATTTCATTTCAAAACTTTCTAATGAGCAAAGGGCTTGGATGAAATCTTCTTTTGCTGCCGTTGGCCTCGCTTCATCGCGGCTCAAACTAAATCAAGATGGCTCTGAAAACAAGAAAAAGTCCCGCAGAGTATCTTTTCGTGTAATAACCAACGCGGATATTCAGATACGAAAAATAGTTGAAGGCTTATAAATGAAGTTAACTGTTGACTTGTCTTTGCTCCATAAAGCTGTAACTAAAATGGGGGCGGAGCATATTAAATTTGAGCTTTCAAATGACTTGATACCGATAGAACCGATAGATAAACAGCTAAATGAAGGCCTTGAAGTTAACTTTGAGGATATAGAGTTTGAAACAGGCCTTGCAAGTTATCAAGGACGCCAAGTTTTACTATATATAAAAGACCACAGTTACAATAATAAAATTTATAGTGTTTTAGAGGACGGTTCAAAAGGCAACAAGTTCCATGTGGCTGATTGTGAAATGTTAGAGCGTATGCGGAAAAAAGGAAGGTTTGACCGTTACGTCGTAACAAACAAATTAGATGGTTTTTTTGCAGTATCAGGTACAGGCAATCGCACAAATGAACTGATTGAAGGTGAAACTAAATTAAATGTTTGCCAGTACTGTCTTGAAGCAATTAATTATCAAAAATTCTCTTCATTAGAAAGAGGCTCTCCCAGAAAAACATTTGTTCAAGGTTTTCAACTGGCAGACTTCTTTGATACCTACAGTTCATTTTTTAAGTTCATGCCGACCGGTGTTGCAAATGTTCAATCTACTAATTACACCAAAGATTGGGATGCTATATCTCGAAAAACTAGAGAAAGGTTTAACTACCAATGCCAACAGTGTGGACTTGAGCTTGTTCAGCACAAAAGACTATTACACGTTCATCATATCAATGGGGTTAAGTCAGATAACAGTAATAGTAACTTAACGCCTTTATGTTGTGACTGTCATCGTAAGCAGCCTGATCATCAACATATGTTTATAAAGCATGATGAAACCAAGAAGATTTCTCAATTAAGAAATGCGCAGGGACTAAATGTTAAAGAAAATTGGCAAGATGTATATGAATTAGCAGATCCAGGCATGCATGGTGTAATTGATTTACTTGAGAAATATCATGTTTCCTTACCAGAGGTTGGTGAAAAAATTGAGAATAACAAGCAAGAAGTTGTAGCTGAATTAGAGCTAGCATGGCCCATAAAAAAAGTTGGTATCGCCATTGATAAGCCAGAAGCGATTGAAGCAACTAAGCAAGGTTGGAAGGTTTATAGTATGCGTCATGCACTTAGCCAAATAGAAGAATTAGCAAGTAGTTTGAGATAATTAAAATGAATGATAAAACCTACTACGCTTCAAGCATACACATAATGGATGGGGATTTTTGAAATCGTTGGAACGCGTACTTCTTGATTCGAAAACAAGATGGCTCCTATGTAGTAGAAGTCAAAGGTGAGAACATGATTGACTCGCAAAATGTTAACGATAAAAAGGGTGCAGCCTAGCTGTATTCCAGATGTCTTCAATTTGGTTAGTTTACTCCTGCTAATTTTGCTTTTGGGAACAACTCGGCATAGCCATCATACATAAACTTATTGAGTGAACATTTAAACGAAAGTAATTTAGCTACCGTTTAATGATACATATTTTTAAGCGTTATAAATGAGCATAAAAAAATTAGTATTATTAGCTATATGTTCTGCATGCAGAACTATATGGATTAACTCATTTATCTAATGGGTAGTTTAATTAGCAGACGATAGAAATAAGTTTAGGAAGGTACCCGCGCAAGCGGGAAGGAACCTGAAATTATTTTAGCGTAATGACTAGTAAACATTATTCGAGTGCTGCCACACATTAATTTGATTGATGTAACGTATTTCAAATGTGACTGACCAGGTCAGTTATCTGTGACATAATTTGGTGATCGGATATCGGTTAATTTTAAGGATGAAATTATGTGGGCAATTATTAGTATGACTAATAAATTGAAATTTTATAATTTTGATAAGAAAGAGTTTTGTCAGTTTGATGAGCTGCAGTACAAAGAAAGTTCTCATGGATACCGTACAGAAATAATAGAAATTGATGATAATGGTATTGCGAGCATTTTACTTGCTAATGGAATTTCTATTTTCCAAACTAAGAAAGATGTACAAGCAAGAGCGATATCTGCAGGTTTAACAGGCTATAAGTATTTCAAACTAAATCCGACCGTTTTAAAGATTTAAATTCTAGCCATTGTTAATCCAAGTTAAGAAGTAGATCTTGTGCTTTTTAAATTCAAGAGGTTACGGGGATTTTGCAAAGATCTTTTTCTACTATTTCCAAGCTAACAGATAGATCTTCATAGCGTTTGCAAGTTAACGACTAGATCTTCAATGTCATACTACGAAATCCATACATAGCAAGGGCTGCGAGAAATCGCAGGTATAGTAAATACAATATATACAAATGCTAATAATGTCTAGATCCGATTAAGTTTTTCTCCGTTCATTAAATCCTTATCAAAAGTAAACCTATGCTCTTTAGGATTGTTTAAGCATTTACCTATGATACGCCGGTTAAATAACGACTGGCTTTCAAGTTGAACTGAGTTCTTAAGATTGTATTTGTGGTTACAAATAGGGCAAGTGCCATCAACGACGACTGATAAAATCTCCCGTTCAATATCTAAAAAACTATCTGAGTCTTTTACGTTTTTTACTTTAGAGATACAAACAGCGCCAATTGGTTGAAAAACATGTTCTATTAAGGCAATTTTCTGTGTTGCCAGCTTAATAACATTCCAGACAGGGTTGAATAGTAAAAAGTAACCTAATACCAGAATTCCCCAATAAGTTAACGGGATCAATTGCATGAAAAAGCCAAGTGCAATTGGTGCAGCGATGAAATATATCAATACTGCTAATAAAAATGCTTGTCGTTGTCTTGTTTTTGCAAAGAACTTCGCCGCAAGTTTTAAATACCAAGGTGTACGTTTTAGTGTCTTCGTTCTGTAGATTATATCGTGACTGATGGATTCAGTTTTTTGGAGCCCAGTATTTCGATTAAATGAAGGAGGTGTTTCCCAGTCCTCAAAATCGATGTAGTAATAAGTTGGATTACCAGAGCCACCACCAACATGCGTTTTAATAATAGGCCTTTTGGTCAAGGCTAATTCAGCATTTCTACTTTGTATTTCTTCTTTAAATTTTTCGAGTAAATGAATTAACTTATCCATGTAATTACCGTAAGTCTTTTCTGACTTCTCTTTACCTGAATAAAAGTTTCTTAACTGAGGTTTCTCTAGTCTTTCATTCTTACTTAAGTGCGTGATACAGGCACGGTAAAACGCTTCAACATCCTGGTTATTTATCTCATCCTCTAAAAACTCTACAGCATTACTTAAATAAGAAATCTTTTTGTTTTCCATAACTTACTAGTTCCATTTTCCGGTATTTCTAGAATTTCACGATTAATTTTTTGTTCTGGTTAATTATCCACTTCGAGCGGAGTAACCGCCACTATTATTTTAAATATTGGAGATAAACTAATGAACAATCAATCTGTTGAATCACAAAATGTAGAACTACTATTTGGATTAAAAGACGAGAAAGTCGTATCAGTTAATGATGTTGAACAAGGGCTCGATTGTGGCTGTTTTTGCCCACACTGTAATTCACGCCTAGTCGCTAAAAAAGGAAGTATACGTCAACATCATTTCGCACATTATGAAAGTGATGATTGTCAGCATGGTCCTGAAACAGCATTACACCTGCTCGCCAAGCAAGTTATACAAGAGCATGAGAAGGTATTAATGCCATCACACTATGACTACTATGAACTAGAAGACTCACTAGGTATTAATCACCAACACTCTACTTACATGAAACAAAGTATCTCTCATTTAAGCCAGGTTGAAATTGAGAAACCACTTGAAGGCTACCAACCTGATGTTTCTGCAATTACCGAAGATGGGGAGCCTTTGGATATTGAGATACTTGTCACTCACGCTGTTGATGAAGAGAAATGTGAATTACAGGCTCTATCTAACAGAAAAATGATAGAAATTGATTTATCGATGTTACCTCGCACAAGCAGTTACGATGAGATTGTCATAGCAACTCTATATGAAGCGCCGCGAAAATTTGTTAGTGGTGATGAAAAGCATTTAATAGCTGAGATAACTGAAAAGGTGGATATCATCAACCAAAGTCACTCAAGTCATGAAAAAATAAAGGCTATGCATGGCACACCTGAAGGAAAAGTGCTTTTAATGGGGTATAAATTTGGAGAGGGATACTCACCAAGGTATAAATCCCAATTTGCGCTTGGCCATCTTTTCTTTATAAAACCAGTTCAAAGCACAAGCACTAAGAATTTTACTCTTAAAGCGAGCGGTGGCAATGAATTGGCTACACGAGATGTTCACGAAAATGTATTAGAACAACTAGAAGATCTAGCGCTACCAGCGTTAGTCTCTTTAACCTTTGAAGCAAAACATTCAATAGGTCATAACACAAAGTTTATTGTGACAGGCATTTCGTCAGAGGATGTGTAAATCTTATAACTCATGTTGGTTCATAAATTGATAGTTTAAGTTAATTTAAACCTTAACTCTCGGTGCTGTATATATTTACAGTGTGCGTGATTTAGCCTATGATTAGTTAACTCCAATTAATCATAGGGTTCCTCATGAATAACATACTGACAAGCCAAATCAAAGAGATTGAGGGAAAATTGTTTGTAGAGTTACCATTACAAGTGATTGAAAAGTTGTCAATTTCTCACGGAGATAACGTAGAGTTTGGTATAGGAAAGCAGGTTGATTTATGGAAAAGTCATAATATTGATGTACCAGATGATATTTACGAGCGTGTATTGGACATAGTTAAAACAGATGAATTAGCTTCTAAATGGTTGAGCACTAAGAGAGCATTTTTTCAAGGGAAAGCGGCTATCGAGCTGGTTGGAAGTGATGAAGGAAAAGAAAAGGTGATAGAGTTCATAGACAGGTTAGCTATGGGAGACTTATCATAAATTTCCCACAAGATAACATCGAAATACCAACTTAAATATGAAAACGATAGAAAGTAATGAAAGAGCTCAGCAATAATAAAAATATCTCGTTTTATAGTGATAATGCAACAGCATTATTTGACCAATACCAGTCACTTTCATTTGATGTCGTTCATCAATCTTGGCTCAGTTCTATAAACTTATCAAAATACAAAACAGCGTTAGATATCGGGGCTGGAAGTGGACGAGATGCTCTTGCTTTGAGTCAATTAGGGTTATGCGTTACCGCAGTCGAACCAGCACAATCCCTTATGGATAAAGGTATAGCACTAACTGGCGATAAAGTTACCTGGAAAAGTGATTATTTGCCCGAGTTATCATCTTTAAATGAAAATACTTACGATGTAATTCTAATAAGTGCTGTTTGGATGCACCTAACTGTAGAGCAACAGCGCCAAAGTTTAAGTCGATTAAATGCATTATTGAATGACAACGGCATACTCGTTATTACATTAAGACATGGTGAGTTCAACGATGGAAGAAAAGCATTCGATGTAAATGCCGCTCGTTTAGTAAAAGAAGCTAAAGCGTTCCATTTAGCCGTATTACACACAGATAGCGACACAGACCAACTTAATCGTCCTGATGTTTGTTGGGAAACTGTAGTTTTTACACGTAAGCCTTAGATTTTATTATTGTTCCTTGGTACTATTTCATCATTGAATATGTAACAAGGATTGTGATGTACCGAGGTCAATTAACAAAATGGGATAATGCCAAAGGCTTTGGTTTTATAAAGTGTTCCGAATTAAAACAAGATACCTTCATTCATATCTCTGCGCTCAAGCATATGAGCAGAATGCCTAAGCAAGGCGACTTCATTCACTTTGATGTAGAGCAGCATAAAGGAAAAAGTCGAGCGACCAATGCTCGTATTGAAGGCGTAAAAGCGAATTCATCCTTTAAAGTTTCCAAAAGTTATAAACCTCGCTCAGGCAATAAATTTATCTATGCTGCCGTAATTGTCGCTATCGCTGCATTCACATTTCAGCGTCTTGATTTAGGCCAAAATAACAAGGCACCTCAAACGCAATTTACACCAACGCCAATACCAACAAAGATTACTCCGATACAGCACTTTACCTGTGACGGACGACAGCATTGCAGCCAGATGACATCTCGTGCAGAAGCTGAGTTTTTTACCAAACATTGTCCTAATACAAAAATGGATGGAGACAATGATGGTATACCTTGTGAAAACGACTCAAGGTTTTAACTTATGACGCTAGCTTTTTATAACGACAAACTTCAAAGTATTAGACCAGATAAATCATCTGGTAGAGCCAAGCCTCATAAGGTTTGCATGATGTTTGCAGTCATGGACCTCATTGAGCAAGGCCACATTCAAGATAACCGTATTTACTATGATGATACGCTTAAAAAACGGTTTAGCTGGCACTTCTTAAGATTAAAACAAGGCAATGACGCTGATAGCCCGTTCTTACCGTTTTATCATTTAAAGTCTTCAGGGCTTTGGCACTTAGACGTATCAAATGAAAATAAACCAGCGTTTGATTCAATCAAATCAGCAACAGATGCCAATATGCGCAAGCTTGTGAACTTCGCTTACCTTGATGAAGCACTTTTTGATTTCCTTAAAAGTCCAAACACAGCGCCGATACTAAGAAATGCGTTAACAGCAAATCTCGATACACTTGAAGACCAATATGGACGCTGGGCTAAATCTATTGGTAAGTCTGATAAAACCATTAAGAATTATGTGGGAGCGCTTAAAAACTCTATCCCTAACTGGTTAAACGATGCAGGTGTAACCAAGCAAAGCTTACTTAGTGTTGGCTCGTTTGTAGAATACGAGAATATCGTCAGTAAAACTTATGAAGTACGAGAGTTTGTTGAAAAAGATAAACGTGGCAATGGCATGTATAGCGCAGCTATTAACAGCTATAAAGCTTTTCTATCAGACATTACACAAGCTGAAGTACAACATGATATTGATGAAATCATCCTAGATAAAACCATTCCTGATACGCAAAAAGCCGTTATGGTAAATACCCGTGTCGGCCAGGGGCGATTTAGAGAAGATTTGATTAACCATTGGCAGGGTTGTGCCGTCACGAAATTTCAAAACTACTCGTTTTTAATCGCATCACATATCAAACCGTGGTCAAAATCAGATAACGAAGAGCGTTTAGATCCATTCAATGGGTTATTGCTCCTAGCCAACATCGATAAAGCGTTTGATTTGGGTTATATAAGTTTCGATGATCGGGGTCGTATATTGATATCCGATCACCTAGAGGAATATCAAGCGCTTGGTATTAATACTGATATGAATGTGTTGCTTGCTAAGCAGCATCAGGATTATTTGGCGTATCATCGTGAAAATCAATTTAGGCAGTAAAGAGTTCATGAGCGTAGAAGAAACTAAAGACGTTAAATTAGTACCATCACAAAAGTTGGAATACCCAACAGATGATCTTAGAACACCAATAAATATGGCAACAAGTGATAAACGGAATCATTATTTCAATGTTACTTCACCTGAAATTCTTTATGACGCCATAGCCCAATACTCACTTAATTCTAACGTTTCTGAACATGTTGTAGCGCAATACGAGACAGCTAGGAATTTATACCTGTATGCTTTCAACGTGTATAGGTTTTATAACGTTGCTCAACAACAGCTTTATTCTGTGTTAGAACTCGCTATTAAAGATGGTATTGGTGAAGAAAAACTAAAAGAGTTTATTAAGTCTAAAAGCACTAAAAAAAGACGTCCTCAACCTGGGCTACGTATTTACATGCGCTACATAAAAGAGCATGAAGTCATTGTTAACTCGGATTTTCCTAGATGGCATCAAAGAAATAGAATCGCAGCAGAAAATGCATATCGTGAAAAAATCTCCAAACTCATGGATGAACAAGGAATAGAAGAATATATCTGGGATGACAGTGAGATTGACGAATCACAGTTTGATGTAGATTGGGATTATATTGAAATGCTTTGTGATGTGATACCAGAAATTAGAAATAGTTTTGCACACGGTTCTAAGAGTTTATATAACGATGTGTTAGGCTTCTTTGAAGATATTTCCATTATCATAAACAGCATTTATCGAGATAAAGCTTACACAAGAATGTAAAGTTAAAAGGAACGATTTGAAAAGTAATAATTAATCAAAAAAGCAACCACAACAATGTAATAACAAATACATCTACATAATGAGCTGTTAGCAATACAAGGATAGTTATGAGTATTCTACAAAATGCGATTGATTCAATTGCTATCGGATTAGAAGATTATGAATCTACTGACGGTAGAAGAATCGTTTCGTCCACAAGAAATATATTTGCTGGAATTCTCCTTTTATTTAAGCACAAATTATGTGAATTAAGTCCTAAGGGAACGGATGAGGCTTTAATAAAACAAAGAGTTTTACCTACTATTGATAGTACTGGTGCCGTTAACTGGATCGGGAAAGGAACAAAAACAGTTGATGTGTTTAATATCGAAGAGCGTTTTAAATCTCTAAATATAATTGTGGATTGGTCTCGACTTAAAAAGATTAATCAATACCGCAATGATATTGAACATTATTACAGCAACATGAACAATGAATCTGTTCAGCAGCTGATTTCTGATTCTTTTATAATCATCAGAGACTTTATATCTAATGAGCTTGGTCAAGACCCTAAAGAATTAATGGGTGAGAGCTACTGGAAAATACTGGTTGAGGTAAATGAAGTCTATGCCAAGGAAAAAGAAGAAAGTGACGCAACCCTTGAGCAACTAGATTATTTTAGCATTGAAATATTGGACGCAATTAAATCGTACCGTTGTGGAGAATGCGGCTCTGGCTTGATTGAAGCAGTATCCTCCACAGGAAACGGGTCCGAATCTGAATTTAAATGTCGTTCATGCGAACATACTTTGCAATATGAAAATTTTATTGGTTTGGTCATCAATGACTTTTATGAAACTGCCATGTATCTATCTCATACTGACGGAGATGATACTCCTGTCATAGATTGTCCGACTTGTGGTGAAGGTACATATATTTTTCACGACAATATTTGTGCCTCATGTGGTGACTCTGCTACTCATGAATGCCAGCGGTGTGGTTGTAATATTCCTCCCGAAGAGATAACTGATTCCGATGTTTGTGGCTATTGTGCTCACATGTATGAAAAATTAATGGCAGAGTAAAGTATAGCTAACAAGGGCATTGAACGGATCTGTAAGAGCTTGCTCGGTTCCGCTTCTCTTCATATTTAAGCAAGCTATCTCTCACCACTTTATATGGTGTTTGTAATTCATTTTTCAAATTATTGGTAGTTAAAATGTTAGGTCCAAAATATTCTGTAGAAGCACAAAAAGGGGAACTCGGTGTACAACGAGTTTCAAATATAATATTTGAAAGTTTAGGTTGGATTTTCAAAAGAACCCCTCAAGAATTTGATTTTGGAATAGATGGGCAAGTTGAATTGGTGGATAGTAACGGTACTGTTACAGGTCAAACTTTTGCTGTTCAAATCAAATATGGTAAATCTTTCCTAAAAGAAGAAAATAGATGGGGATTTATTTACCGTGGAGAGCTGAAACATATAAATTACTTGTTAAATTATCCATTACCTGTGTTTATTATGTTGTGCGATCCAGATTCAAATAATGTGTATTGGGAATTATTTGATGCAGCTAAAACAGATAGGACACCTGCGGCATGGAAAATGTCTATTCCCAAGAAACAATTTTTAGCGGAAAGCAAAAAGTCTATTACTGCTTTATTGCCTAATGTCACTGATCACACAGACGAGTTAGAAAAATATTGGCTCATCAATGATGTGATAACTAAACATACAGATAGCTTTCATATAGTTATTTCAAGAGAGTGGGTTGAATCAGGTGATACCTTAGAGGTCACAAGTCAATTTGAGCGGTTCCAGGTATCTCGGGAATTAGCTTTTAAAAAGAAAAGTAACGTTGAAATTTCATTCTACGGGTACGAATCAGATCCTCGTGAATTATTCGAAATACCAGAAGTAGTACACTTTTCAGAAATGTTAGCTGAGAAATTACCTTTATTTTTTTATTGTGACCCTTCGAGCAGTTTATGTGGTTTAAAATCAATAGCGCTGTGTTGCGCCAAAGCACAGGTTATTAATAGAATTAACCCTCAAGTAAAAATCGACAAAAATGCACTCGTACAGTTTGTTCATAGACAGCACTTTCTTCTCAACAAAGTAACAGATTGGCTTGAAATGACTGATAAAGAAAATGAGGAAATTTGTACCCCTATATATGAACTGCTTGGTATGGCTTAAATTACATTATTGGATATGACAGTCAGTTTAAGTAGTAGTTACTTCATCTAAACTTCACATACTCAGATCGTTTTTGTTTATTCTATTTTTTATTGCTTTGTTAAATGCAGTTTTATCTACTGCTTTAGGGTTAAGCACGATACAGCCATTGAAATAAGCATTTATCGCCTTTTCATCAATATGTTGGGTTAGTTCATCTTTAATTTTTGGTACTTTAGAAAGCTCTACAGCTTTAGAAACCGGATCTTCTATCGTAAGGATATGTTCAGCCCATAGTAGCCATTTTTCTTGGTCTGTTGATATTCCACCAGAATCATGAATACGTTTTTTAATAGCTGCTACAAACTGCCTAGCTTTCTCGGCCTTTTGCCAGTTTTCAAACTGCTCAAAGAGAAAGGCTATATTGTCTTTTTCTTTTTTAACTTCCTTATTGAAAAAATCATTTAGCTCTTGTTGTTTGTGGCGTTCTTGTTCTTCTTCAGCTCTTTCGACATCTCGTTGCTTCATATAGTCAGAAGTAGTAACAAGAGAATCAACAAACTCATCTAATTTATCTTCTATTAGCTCTCCAGGCTTATCGATGAAGGCAGTTTTACAGTTCCCATCAACGTATTCTTCAATTGTTAAATGGAACATACCGGTAGGCATGAGTACTTTCTCATGATAAACGTAACGGCCAGCAGCTTTATCTTGTTGTTCTTTTTGATTTAAATCTCTTGGAGTTTGTTTGGTTTTCTCCCTTAATTTGAATGTAATCGTTTTACCGTTAATAACGACAGCATTAACTTTACTGCGTCTTGAATAGTTATCTGTGATTTTGAAGTGCCAACCTTGCTTGTCAAAGTACTTAAGCAGCGAATCGAATATTTTTAATGCTCTATCAAGCTTTTCGGGTGATACCGCAAATTGATACGTTTCAATTTGCCAAGGTGAGACCATCAGTTTGTCATACTCAAACGTTGGCTTTTTATAATGCTGCTTAGCTAACTGAGTTAAAGGATGATACTTACCAATGCGTTTAGGGATGGTTACTTTTCTTTTAGTTGGTTTAGCCTTGATAGGAATAGAATCTATTGTTGGTTTATTTATCCGTGGCTTTTGGCGTTTTCTAAAGGTAATCGTAATTGAGCAGTTAATATCTTCAGGTAGTGTGGCAATATTTGGTGCTTTGCCCAATGATACTAATGTCCAGTGGCCAGAAGAAGGTCTTGGAACGCCATGTTTATCACACGCTTTAGTGATAGCTTGAGAGTTTATCTCCCAATCCTTGGCAATTGCAGATATAGGTTTCTCCCAAATGAGTTGGTGCAGTGCTTTAACAGTTATTTTAACAAACGGCTTTGAGTTACTATCACCGCCGTTAAGTCGATTTGATGCTTCAGTATTATCCATTTGAAATCCTCACCATGTTTTTAGCCTAAGACCTGTCGTTTGTAACGCTCTAACAAAGGATAGAAGTCTTGAACCTTTGTCAGCGGCATATCCACTAAAAACTCTGGAAAGCCTGTTTTATCGTAGCCAAGAATTTGAATTTCTAAAAATTCATCACCAATAAGCCTGGCTCTTAACGTATTGATGAGTGCATTTATGATGAAGATATATTTATCATCAACCGTAATGTTATCTAGTAACCTAACATTGAAATAACACTCGTGAATTCTTCGTGTAAGAGCCTTATGTTGGGCACTATGTTTCATCAAGATTGTTTCGTTTGACGTAACTAAGAAAACTGTCTCCATCGATAAACTCACCTCGGCGATGATGTTTTCCCCAACGAAGTTCACCGTCATAAACGAGTGATTTAATGGCATCCTCCTCAACGGCTAAGGCTAAAGCCGCACTATTTATGGTTATCGCATAACAACATTGCTCTTCTTGGTGGTGACTAAGCCAGGAGAAAATCATAGCTTTATCTACACGAACTTCACTTAAATCAAACGCATCATTGAAATAACCCTGAACCTCTTTATTTAAAACGGAATTTACAACATCTCCGTACTGACACAAATACCGGGGAAGAAGCTTGGTCACTGCGGTTAATTCAATATACGAAGTGTTAGGTTTAGGGCCTTTAGCGAAACGCTTTACCTTTTTCATGATGTCTTTGATATTAAATATCTTGGATTTCATCATTTTGTGATTACCCACAAAAGATTTGTTCACCATGGGAAACGTTTTAGATTCAAACAAAATGGTCGCATCACTAAGACTTAGGTTGATGGCTTTCGCTAATAAGAAAATATCAACATGATAAATCGGTTGGTCTTTGTCCTTATCCTTAACATATTGTACTCGTGCTTTTTGAATGAATTCAGGGCGCTCGGTAAAACCAAATGTCTGACAGTTTCCTTCTGTGTTAAGTACGTCAACATTCTCTAAAAACAAATAAACAGGATTAATATAAACCGGGTAGTTTTTCCAGTAGCGTTGACAGGCCTTAGCCCACTTATTTCTATAGTCTTCACTAGTGAGCAGGGCTAAACCATTAAGCACAAGTTGATAATGATTTTGACTAAAAGGAATACGGCCATAACGCTGTATCATCACATCAAATGGGCGAGCTGCCATATACATAGCGTAGGTTAACTCTTGCAGTTGTTTTTCAGTCACATTGTTAGTGCCATCAATAGCTGGCCATAAATCCTTTTCTAATTGAGATAAAGGCTCAACTACTTCAGTGTCAGTTATATCCCAAGAATTTTTACACTTCGGGCAAAACTCTAAAATATTGGCATCCCAGATAAGGGGCTTATTACAATGAGGACAGCTATCAATTAAAAGCGTTAAATGTTTTGGGCATCTAGCAACCGTGCCAATCGCCCAACGCCAGTCCATGGTTTTATCTTCGCTAACGCAATGAACACATATTCTCGGAAAATCGACAATCAGCTCAGCTAACGTTCTGTCATAACCAAACAGCCATTTCTCGGTATCACTACGACTATGAAGCGCAATCACATCATCACAAGGTCTGCCAAGAGCTTTGGTGAGCACTTCATTAAGCGCTTTGAGATGATGCTGAGCCCATTGGCCCATTTGTGCCTGTTTTGTGGGGCGCATACCTAAAACACCTAAAAGCTCAGATATTTTAAAGAAGCCATTTACATAACACAGGCGAACCAGGTATTCGTTAAGGCGTTCAGTGGGCTTTGGGTAAGGGCGTAAAGTTAGCATGCTAACTACCTTGTCGAGAGCCAAGTTTATGTTTAGCCAGTCTTTCTTCACGTCTTTCTTGATACGCGATTCGTCTAACGTATTTTGAGACTTCTTCCTTTGTAGTAGTAAACAATGGAAAACCATTCATTTGATTAAACCCAACAGAGTCAAACGCACTTTGCAGTATCTCAGGCGTAATATGCTTTTCATTTCGACAATATTTAGTGGCTCGTGTAAACAAAATACCTATATTTCGAAGAATACCGTCAGTAGCAATATGAATTCGTTTAACCATGTCTTCCTCTCCAATAGGAAAAATAGTTGGCCCGTAATGATTAAAGGTAGATTCAATGCTCGCTATATAATTACCAAACTCTTCAAAATTTCCTGGGCCATTCGCGCCCAAATGAAATGGTTGTAATTTAACTTTGATGTAACTAACTCGTTGCTTAAGTTCAGGGTGTTCATCAAGTAATTGCTGTGCTTCAGGTAAACCAGCAAAAACAACGGTCAGTCCATGCTCATCCATTAATAGCTTTATTAAAGCCAGTACATCAGCTGTTGATATCAAGGCTTCTTTTCGAAGAAGATGTTGAAACTCATCAAAAATAATCATCTTGACTTGCAAGGCGTCTAGCATCCGGCTGACTCTTGTGTAAGGAGAGTGACTACTTTTGGACGCAGGTGTGTATATACCCTGAGTGCGTCTTAATATTTGCTCACATAACTTGGGGATTGTTGGCTTGCCTGGCACTGGAACATAGATTACTGGAACAGGAGTGAATTCATCTGTGGCTTGGTACTCTGTGCGAGAATATATTTCACAAAGAAAGTAACGTAACAAACGACTTTTTCCTACACCCGGAGGACCGAATAGGCAGCAACCAGACGGTTCAATACCATAATTATCGAATGTATCTAATATGCCATTAAATGCCTTCTTAAAAGAAGGATGTTTATGTGTACTAAACCTAATTGCCTGAATGTTCGGCTGTATATGGGCTAACGTTTCTTTCTGGCGTAATTCTGTACGAGAATCAACAGGTGTTGTATTTAAAATTTTGAACATAACACTCTCCTTAGTCAGATTCATAGGCTGTAAAACCGCGTGAGGAGTTGTTATCAATGTCGTATGGGCACTCATCAGTTATTTGTGGCTCTTTCGTATTCATTTCATCCATGAGGCGCTGAGTTTCTTCAGGAGATGCAGCTCTGGTTTTAGATGATTTACGGGTGTTAATGGTGCTATTCACTGCTTTTTGACCGGCTTGAACTTCAGGATGTTTAGCCATTGAGTTCACTTTTTTAGCCCCCTTATTTTTGTATAACGAAGGGTTTTTAACTGCAAACTCCTTAGTAGACATACCGGGCGTAACACTGTCACTTATCGCTTCAACTCTAAATTCATCTCCATTAATTGGGCAAAAAACGGTAATAGCTGATAAATCATCGTCAGAGTAAAGGCAGGTGACTTTGGTTTTTTTTCTGCGGCTTTTGAGCCAAAGTCCAATTTCTTTCAATCTTCCTTCATCATCGTTGTAGCGTACTCGGTTTACGGTCACACCAAGATGAAAAACATCTCCTGAAATCGTTGCTTCTTTTCTATTTCCTCCAGGAAGCATGACATTATCCATATCAACCGGCACTGTTGGGGCCCAGCCATTATCGAGTGCTTTTTGCCACTTTTGTGCTGGTGTTAGACCATTCAATCCGCTATGTGGCGTGTGGTGATAATCATCGACAATCCACATTTCAATGAACCGTCTCACTTCCTCTATGGTATGCGTTGCTCTGTCTTTAATTTTATATTCGAGCTTCTTTTGATCTTTTTGTTTACCAACATGCCCGCCAATCATTGATGCGCATTGTCCACGAAACGTACCAATAAACCTTTCGACAAAGGGTTTAAGCCATGGGCTGTATGAAGAAAGTACTTCAATTTCTGAGCCGGTTGTTTTTAACACATAAGCGTGTGTTTCTCTTGAAATGAATCCTGAGCCACCATCAACGACTAGCAATTCGGGTACGCCATAGCAAAACCAAATATTACCAAACTGACTGTAATAGCTTCCTTGAGTTTTAGGGCATATTGAATGACGGTAAGCACTGATAACAGTTGAAGCAGGCTCGCCACTGCCTATGTGTAACTCATATCCAAGTATGCAACGAGTATGAACATCAAGCATGAAAATGATGGTAAAGCTACCAAGGTAATTTCCTTCATCATCGATTAAGCCTATCGAAATACTGGCTCCATCGGCTTCAACTCTCTCTAGTGGACGAGAGACTTTAAACTTTTGTAATGCATTGCGCTGTAACTTTTTACGTTCACTTTGAGATAAACCTTTTTTTAGCAATTCTGGATCAATAAGGTCATCCATCCAGTCACTAAAAGTTTGCCGGCAAGGTAATTCATCGAACTCATCTTTGTATTCTTCGATAAAGTCATTGTATAAGCTCTGAAGACTTACTGATTTACCTAAATAATGTTGCATGGTAAATTCAATAGCTAAAAGTCTTATTTCAACTGAAAACTTGCTTTCACGTTTAAGTTTAAAAGCTCCAGCGACATGAGCTCTTAAACCACCCACGTGCAATTCATCTAATTTGACCCAATCGCTCAGCGTTTTAGGACAAGGAGGGTTTTCATCCCCCAGACGTTTTGCGGCTATATCAATGGCCTTAATTCTAGCTTTTAAACCACCAACAAAATACTTTCTACCTCCTATTTCATAAAGGGTTTTCAGATAGGTTTCTTTTCGGTTTATTTCAAGGTTTTTTTTAGGTGTTAGATTAAAGTGTGCCTTTGAAGACTCTTTACCAGAAGTAATAAATAAAGAGGTATTAAAAGACTGCTCTAACTCTTCATTTGTCATTGTTAAAGGATCGAGAGCATCGCTTTTGAAAACGAGTGTTACATAGTTTTGGCCAGCTAAATGAACGGTTGCAGGTAAGCTCTCATAAACGACTGATAAGTTATCTTTTCTCAGCGCTGTAACGTTTGTATAAATTCCCATAATATTTCCTCAAATTACCAAGTAAAAACCAACTCGTTCCACGCTTTAGTTAGATCTGTTTTTAAAAGTTTGTGTGCCACTGCATTTTTAATCACACTTCGATTAATTCGTTTGTTATCTGCTAAGGTGTAAAGCTCCCAAAGAGAGAGCTGTGGCTGTTTCACTTTACTAAGCAGCGCTTCCATTACTTTTACAGGCGCAGGGTGATGAAGGCAGGGTTTTAACATCTTGTAGTTTTCAGCCCGTTCACCGATGCGAATGTCTCGCTCAGTTAGCACTCGGAATGTTGTCTTCTTCTTTTCATCTTCTTCCAAAAGACCTTTCAACACTTGGTGCTTGTGTAAAACCGCTGGTTCAATTGATTCTTCGTAATATTTAACTTCATCAATCCAAATTTTCTCGCAAGGAAAGGTTATGTGGCCATCTGATGTGTAATGGGTTGGTTTACCATTTAGCTCGTAATAGAATTTGTCTGGTTGCATGATAAATACAGCATCATGCGGCAGTGTGAACAACATCCAGTTGTAGTAATCGCGCTCTAAAGTGCTTTCTTTCACGGTTACGTTGTCAAATTGTTTGGTGTATCCGATAAACGTACTTCTTACACCACTTTGTTTTGCTAATAATCGTCTTGTCATTTCTTTATTGCTCATTAATCATTCAAATTTGTGCGAATTATAGGTACAGGAAATCAGGTGTCAAATTTATTAAGTCATTGAATTAATGGGACTTATTTATTGATATACTATGTCTGCACTTTGTTTCTTAACAGTCTGAATCTATATAGATTATTGAGATTAAGCATGAGGAAAAAACACGAAAAAAATCGAATAAAGCTACTAGGTGAGAAATCGATATATTTCTATTATTCAGTGAGTTAAAAAGTCGATATTTTTTGAAAAAAGTTCGCTGTCAATAGAATGAAAAACTTAAAATAGAAAAATGAAATCATAATATTTCTTATGGCATTTCACTTACTTATTGACATAGTAAGTACTGCTAGAAGAAAGCAGGGCAGTCATAACCTGATATAAATCAAACAAGTGTGTTTAATTATCAGACAAATAACCAATATTGACATTTTATCTATTGAGGTGTGTTTCATTATGAGACATACTGACTTTGACTATTTGAATAATAAAAAGAAATTTCTACGATATGGACAATCAATTGGAAAAGTTAAGCTACGCTCAGCAGCAGCGTCTCGCCTATATTGACTTTAAGTTGTATTTTACCGGTAGCGTTACACGCTCCGAAATTGTCCAGCATTTCAAACTTGGTGTTTCTGCCGCTACACGCGATATCAACCTCTATAAAGAGCATGCGCCAAAGAACATGGCGTATGACAATACCCAAAAGAAGTATTTTCTAACCAACAGCTTCAAGCCATTATTTATACATGATGCAAAACGCACGCTAGTTAAGCTTGCACATCAAATATCTGATGGCTTCGATGCCATAGGTGATGTTGAGTTCCCAGTAGAACAACCAAGCCAGCTAAATGTACCTGATATCAATGTTATCGCCAAACTCACCCAAGCGATGATTAACGGCAAAGCGGTAAGTGTTATCTACACCTCACTTTCAAGTGGCTCTGGTGCTCGTGAATTTGTACCACATACCATTGTAGATAATGGCCTTCGCTGGCATGTACGTGCTTATGACAGAAAAAGTAATGCGTTTAGAGACTTTGTATTAACACGCCTTGCCAAAGTAACGGTTATCAATAACGAGCCTGAAGTAAACGAAATAAAGGCTCAAGATGAACAGTGGAATACAATTATGCCACTAGAAATAGTGCCGCACCCTAAGAACGTTGAATATCCAACCGCCATTAAAATGGATTACGGAATGGAAAATGGTGTGCTCAAATTAGACGTTAGAGCAGCAATGGCAGGTTATCTTTTAAGACGTTGGAACGTGGATTGTTCTGAAAGTGGTTCACTTTCAGGCCCTGAATATCAGCTTTATTTACAGAATATTCAAACATTATACGGTGCAGAAAACCTCGCTATAGCACCAGGTTATCAGCAAAATTAAAAACAAACTTAAATATATAAATTTTGGGAAGAAATCATGGCAGAAATAGATATATCGGACGTATTAAACTTAGCCCTTAAAAATTTACCAAGCAAAGACATACAACAAGCGATGCTCGATGAAGTGAAACAACGTATGGAAAGTGGCGAGAGTGAAGAGCTCGCAATCCACAACGTTTTTAGCAATAACTCACCGCTTAACAAAGCACATTAGTGCTAATCAAATATTATTGGAATACAAATGGATCACAGCGCACATAACAAACTTATCTCTTTTATCTGGTCAATTGCTGACGACTGCCTGCGTGACGTATACGTGCGTGGTAAATACCGTGATGTAATTCTACCTATGGTGGTGTTACGCCGTTTAGATACCTTGCTAGAACCCACTAAAGAAGCTGTGCTTGCTGAAGTAAAATTCCAAAAAGAAGAAATGGAAGCGACAGAGCTTGATGATGCGCCCTTAATTGATGCCGCAGGTTATGTGTTTTACAACACCTCTAAATGGACGTTAACTAGCATTAAAGAAACCGCAACCAATAACCGCCAAATTATTTTGGCGAATATTGAAGAATATCTAAACGGTTTTAGCGCCAACGTTAAAGAAATTATCGAATGCTTTAACTTAAAATCTCAATTTCAACATATGGCAGGTAAAGATGTATTGCTTGATGTATTAGAGAAGTTTGTTTCTCCTTATATCAACTTAACGCCTGATGAGGTTGAAGATCCTGAAGGTAATAAACTACCAGCCTTAAGTAATTTAGGCATGGGTTATGTGTTTGAAGAGCTCATTCGTAAATTTAACGAAGACAACAACGAAGAGGCTGGTGAGCACTTTACGCCACGTGAAGTAATTGAGTTAATGACTCACCTTGTATTTGACCCAATTAAATCAGATTTACCACTAACATTAACCTGTTATGACCCTGCTTGTGGTAGTGGCGGTATGCTTACCGAAACACAAAACTTTATTAATGAAAAATACCCGGTAGAAAACACTACCCGCGATATTAATTTATACGGTAAAGAGATCAACGACGAAACCTACGCTATTTGTAAGTCAGACATGATGATCAAAGGTAATGACCCTAAAAATATTAAAGTAGGTTCAACCCTTTCTACTGACGAATTTGCCGGCCAACGCTTTGATTTTTGTTTATCTAACCCGCCATACGGAAAAAGTTGGGCAAGTGAGCAAAAGCATATTAAAGAAGGCTCAGATGTTATCGATTCACGCTTTCAGGTAGTACTTAAAGATTACTGGGGCAACTTACCTAAAGAAGGCTTTGTAGACGCCACACCGCGTTCATCAGACGGCCAATTACTGTTTCTAATGGAAATGGTTAGCAAGATGAAATCGACAGCTACCAGTCCATTAGGCTCTCGTATTGCATCTGTTCATAACGGTTCTAGTTTATTTACTGGTGATGCAGGCTCAGGCGAAAGTAATATCCGCCGCTACATTATCGAAAACGATATGCTTGATGCGATAGTGCAACTACCCAATAACTTGTTCTATAACACAGGTATCACCACCTACATTTGGCTACTGAACAATAACAAACCGCAAAATCGTCAAGGCAAAGTACAACTGATTGATGCTAGCTTGTTGTTTAAAAAACTCCGTAAAAATTTAGGTAATAAAAACTGTGAGTTCTCGCCAGAGCATATTACTGAAATTACCCAAACCTATCTTGATTCTGCAAGCGTTGAACGCCAATTGACGCAAGAGAAAGATCCAACAGGCATTGCCGCTAAAGTATTTAATAATGACGACTTTGGTTATTACAAAGTAAATATTGAACGCCCAGACAGACGCAGCGCTAAGTTTAAAGAAGAACTTATTGCACCACTGCGTTTTGATAAAACCCTTCGTGAACCAATGGAGCACCTTTACGCTGAATATGGCGACAAGGTTTATCAAGCTGACTTTTTTACTGCTAATAGCAAAGAAAAAGAAAAGGAAATAATCGCTTGGTGTGAAGATAACGACATTAACCTAAACGCTAAAGCGAAAGTTAAGTTGCTTTCAACCGATACTTGGCTAAATGGTAAGTTGCTTGTTGAACTTGCTAACAAGCTTGCTGAAACCATTACCAATGAATATAGCGATTACAACTTATTTAAAGCTGATGTGGAAGCTCAATTTAAAGAAGTATCAGCTGATGTATTGGCCGACATTAAGGCAAATAAACGCAAAGCTTTTTACACCACAGTTGTTAATGCCATGAGTTGGTACGACGAAAATGCTGAAAAAGTAGTTAAGAAAGTCGTTAAGTTTAAGCAAGACAAACTTGATGAATTATTACATCACTTAGGCTGTGAACAAGCTCAATTAGCTGACTTTGGTTATTATGCGGTTGACGATAAAAAATTAGAGTTCACTACCTTCGAGTCTAACTCAGATTTACGTGATGCAGAGTCAGTACCGCTGACTTATCATAAACACCAAGAAGCAGCTAACGACAACAGCGAAATTCACCAATATTACCTTGATGAAGTTAAACCGCATGTAAGCGAAGCTTGGATCAATTTAGATAGCACCAAAATAGGTTACGAAATTAGCTTTAATAAATACTTCTATCAACACAAACCACTACGAGCGATGGATGAAGTGGCAACCGACATTATCAACCTTGAGCAAAAAGCTGAAGGGTTAATCGCCGATATTTTGGGAGTAGATTTGGCTAAGGTTCAAGGAGAATAACCATGGCTGAATTAGCTGCAATGACTAAATACGAGGCATATAAAGATTCCGGAGTAGATTGGTTAGGTGATATTCCTAATGAGTGGAATATAGTTCCCGGTTTTAGAGCTTATAGTGAAAATAAGCGAAATAATAAAGGAATGAAAGAGGATCGTGTTCTTTCGTTAAGCTATGGAAAGATTATTGTTAAACCTAAAGAAAAGCTTGTTGGCTTGGTGCCTGAATCATTTGAAACCTACCAAATTGTTGAACCAGGCGATCTAATTATTCGTTGTATGGATCTTCAAAACGATAAAACAAGTTTAAGAACAGGTTTAGCAAAAAATCACGGAATCATTACTAGTGCTTATTTAAACTTAAAAATTAATGATAATTTTAATTCCAAGTTTTTGTATTATTATCTGCATTCACTTGATACTACTAAAGTACTCTATAAGTTTGGTACAGGTCTTCGTCAAAACTTGAGCTTTCAAGACTTTTACCGCCTACCTGTATTTGATATACCCAAAAGTTTGCAAACAGCCATTGCCAACTTCCTCGATAAAAAAACAGTACAGATTGATGAAGCGATTGCGATTAAAGAAAAGCAAATTGAGCTGTTAAAAGATCGTAAGCAAATCATCATCCAACAAGCGGTTACTCAAGGTTTGAACCCTGATACATCAATGAAGGACTCAGGTATCGATTGGATTGGTGAAATACCTGAGCATTGGGAAGTAAAGAAGATTAAGTATCTCACTAAAATATTTAGAGGCAAGTTTACTCACCGACCTAGAAATGATCCTGCTATGTACGATGGTGAATATCCGTTCTTTCAAACTGGAGATGTTGCTCGTGCTGGAAAGTATTTATCAAAATATAGACAAACCCTTAATGAAAGAGGTTTACAAGTATCAACTTTAATTCCAAAAGGCACTGTTGTTATTACTATTGCGGCTAATATTGGAGATGTTTCAATATTAGATCTAGACGCCTGTTTTCCTGATAGCATCGTAGGTTTCAGCCCAAAAAAAGGAGTCGTTCGAGACTTTTTGTATTATGCACTTGGTAATATGAAGCAACAGTTTATGGATTCATCGATTAAAAATACTCAGATGAATTTAAATGTTGATCGCATAGGTAGCAACTCCTTGTGCCAACCACCATTCGAAGAACAAAACCAAATCGTTGAGTTAATTGAGAGCAAGTCAAAATCTATTGATGATGCAATAGGTCTTCAAAAGCAACAAATAGGAAAACTCAAAGAATACAAAACCACGCTAATTAACAGTGCGGTAACAGGCAAAATTAAAGTACCTAAAGTGGATTCAGAAATTAACTAACAAGGAAGTGGTATGTCGGTTGAAGTGGCAAGTTGTACCTTAGCGCAGTTATTCAGTAATGAAAGTATTGTTAGTGCTAATAATACTGAAATTCATGGCGAATTAGCTATACCTGAATATCAGCGCCCTTATCGTTGGGGTGAAGTGCAAATAAAAAAACTGTTAAGTGATTATCAGCTTTTTTTAACTGATCTAGCACAAAGTGACACTGCTTACGGTTATTACCTAGGCAGTGTTATTTTGCACCAGTCAGCTGAAAATGGTCAGTTAAATATTATTGATGGTCAGCAACGCTTAACCACTTTAGCATTGATTGCCTATGTACAATATTTAGCTAACACGCCTAATGGGCAAGTTGAGCTTAGCCCTTTTGAATTATCGCTTAGCTACGACTCACCAGAATCGCAACAACAAATCATCAAAAACCTGACTTGGTTACAGGAGTGGCTACAAAGCAATGCTAGCCATATAGTCACATTTGATGCTAATAAAATAAACTTAACGCTGGTTGTTACACGCTCAGAAGACGATGCCTATCGCTTTTTCGAAACCCAGAATACAGGTGGGGTAAGGCTAAGTGGCCCAGACATTATAAAAGCACATCACCTTAGAGCCATTGCACGACAAAGCCAAAATGAGTTTGCTGCTAAATGGGAAGCATTAGGCGATTTAAACCCAGTTGTTGGTTCATTAGTTAAAGGGCGCTACTGGCAAAAACTGTATAACCGTAATGTACCTTCTCATCGTCAACCGCATTTAGTAAGAAGTGCTGTAGTCAATGAGCTTGGAGAAACTACGGGCAAGGGTGATGACATAGCCTTTGGTCGGTTTGAGCGAGCATATTTACCTGATGGTGGTCAAATAGATAAACAAGCACAACAAGGTTATGAACTAAGACAGCCATTAAATAGTGGTATTAATACCATTCACTACTTAAGCTATTTTGAACAATTAAGAAGCAAATACTTAACCAGTCTAGTTAAAAACAATAAGGTCAAAAACAAAAAGATAACTGCAAAAACTTCCGTTAAAGGGGGAAATCAAGGAGAAAATACCCTTGTACGCTTTTCTCACTTTTATCAAAACCTGATCTGCGAACTTGACGGTTGTAGCTATGTAAAAGGGTTATACGATACTGCACTGCTTATTTACATTAGCCAATTTGGCGAACAGCAATTAGACATAGCTGCGAAGAAACTGTTTCGGGTTATCTACTCCCCAAGAGTAAGCAATCAAAAAGCGGTGAGAGAAAACTCTATATCAGCGTTTGTCCGTGATAACCCTGTACTTGACTGGATTGCAGCCAGTTATACACCAAACATGTGTTTCGATTACTTAGATCGTTTTAGCTTTAAAGCTGACCCCGCCAACTTAGCCGTTGATAAAAACAGTGTAAAAAAACGCTTTATAATTAACGTATTAAAGCATTTTGGAATAGAGGTAATTGAAGGTGGCTCAGCTCAAGCACTTGCTAACACTTATACCGCAGGGTTGGATGCTTATATCCTTCCTTTAGGCACTGAAACAGTAGCTGCGAATCAGATGAGCATGCGCAAAAATAATGGAGAGCAACATGGGTAATGTATTTACAGATGAAGCTAATGCAAAAGGATGTCAGGTGACACAACATCATGTTGAAACACAAGTGCTCACGTTAAATTACATTCAAAGCAATGAATATCAATTTAGTATTCCAAGTTATCAGCGTCCCTATGTTTGGCCAGATGAAGCTGTATTAAAGCTATTTAAAGATATAAATGATGCTCGTGTTGCAAAAGAGCCTAATTACTTTATTGGTACGGTGCTTACTTCAATAGAGCAAGATGAAGATGGTAATAGTATTTATGAGCTAATTGATGGGCAGCAACGCACCACTACGTTAATGCTTATTGCGCTTGCCTTTAAAATGGCAAAAGTTGATTCAGCTATTGCCGGTATTGCGGCTTTTAAAAAGCAACCGAGACTGCAATTTACTATTCGTGATCAAGTTCAACACTTATTAGGTAGTTTAGCTGGCTTAGATGATTATGTATTTCCAGGGCTAGAAGCCATTGGTGAAAACCCATATTTAAAACGCATATATGCAGCGTTGCAAGTGTTAGAACAACAAGTAAGAGCGCTCAAAGATGAAGACCGTATCTTATTAGGTGATTACATTTTTAAGAATGTGCAATGGGTGAATAATATTGTGCCTCAGCAAATGGATTTAAATCGTTTATTTGCCACCATGAATACTGCTGGTATACAGCTTGAACAGGCCGATATATTAAAATCAAAACTTCTTAAACAGGTTTCTACCGATAAGCCTTTATTCGATGCTATGTGGTTAGCATGCGAACACATGGAAAACTACTTTGAACGTAATGTACGTAAAGTTTTTCCTAACGCACCGTGGAATGATATTAAATCAGAACATTTAGCTTGTTTTGATGAAGCGTTATTTGTGAAAAATTCAGGTAGTACTGCGCATAAGCAGGGCTTAACCATTTTGCAGTTAGCAGAGCAATTGAAAGCAAGTGCAGCGGACACAGATAAAAACATTGATGCTAGTACAAACTCGGATAATGGCAACAAGCAGGATTCTGGCACCTACGATTTAGAAACCGAAACCGTTTATTGTCGCCCAATTATTAGTTTTCCGTTATTACTTATCCACGCTTATCGAATTTACTTAGCACACCGAGCTGTTGAGTTAAAAGATGGTTCAGACGATGTTCTACCTCGTGTACACGCCGATAAGTTACTGGAAACTTTTGAGCCGCTTACTAAAGCAAGTGAAGAAGAAGTTAAAGAATTTATAAAAACGTTGTGGCAAGTGCGTTATCAGTTTGACCGTTGGGTAGTTAAGTGGGTTGAGCGTGATGATAGTGATGATGAACAGTTGCGCTTAACTTATCTGACAAGAAGCGAATCAAGTGGAAAACAGTACATTAACCGTACTCAAAAAGAGTTAAACGAATTAGTGATGCTGCAAAGTGTGCGTAACTTTACTGGTGAACGCAGTGCTCAGTATTGGATCACGCCTTTCATCGCAGGCTTGATGAAAGATAATATAACTGAAGATTCACAAGCTATAGCCTTGCTTGAGAAAATTGATAACGATTTATCATTGGCTGGTGAGTCGGAAACTCAAAAAACAGCTAGCTTCAAACAAGCAAAACAACAGCAACCTGAAGTAAATTCTTGGCAAGCAAACGTTGATTATTTTGCCCAAGCGAGAGGTACTAGTTTTGAACATTATTGGTTTCAAAAACTAGAATATATATTATGGAAACAAGAGCCAGATAGGCAGCTAGAGCAGTTTAAAAAATACCGTATAACGGCTAAGAACTCTGTTGAGCACGTATATCCTCAGCATGAAGAGCATCAAAACATGTTGGAACGAGACTTCTTAGATGCATTTGGTAATTTAGTTTTATTAAGTCCAGGTGAAAACTCGTCATACAGCAATCAAGCGGTTAAGAAGAAGTTGGTTGATTTTGAAGCTAAGCCACAATATGACTCTTTAAAATTAAAAGCCATGTTCAAATTATTAAAAGAACAAAACGATTGGCAAGAAGATCAAATAAAACAACATCAGAAAGAAATGTTGAGTACATTAGCAATGCATTACGGTAACAAGGAATAATTATGGTTAGCCAAACAAATGAACAAGCTTTAGAAGCAGCAATTGAAAAGCACTTAACTGGTACGTGTTTAGAAGATTTAAAATCAGGAGTGCAGGAAGCTGCACCTGCCTATAACAATGCTCTGTATAAGCTTGGCTATCCTGCCGATTTTGATATGCATTATGCCATAGATACTAAGTTCTTTTGGCAGTTTCTACAAAACACACAAGAGCAAGAGTTAGAAAAGCTTAAGAAAAATTGCCCCAATGACTGGGAACGTAAAGTACTTGAGCGTTTTGACAGACTGATCAAAAAACATGGCATTTTGCATTTGCTAAAAAAAGGCTTAAGTGTTGAAGATGCGCACTTAAACCTGATGTATCCAGCACCATTGGCTAGCAGTAGTGATTCTGTTAAACAGAATTTTAATGCCAATATATTTAGCTCAACGCGTCAATTAAGGTATTCAAAAACTAATCCGTTACAAGAAATTGATATGGTACTTTTTATCAATGGTATTCCGTTGATAACACTAGAGCTGAAAAATGCATGGACCGGCCAGAATGCACGTTACCATGGTCAAAAGCAGTATCGTAATGATAGAGATACCTCGCAGTCGTTATTGCAGTTTGGTCGTTGTTTAGTGCATATGGCTGTTGATACTGATGAAGTGTATATGACCACCAAGTTAGCAGGGAAAAGCACCTTCTTTTTACCGTTTAATAAAGGTAATAATCATGGTCAGGGTAATCCACCAAATACCTCTTTACATGGAAATGGCGGCCACAAGACAAGCTACTTATGGGAAGAGGTCTTTACTAAAGCTAGCCTTGCTAACATCATCCAGCACTTTGTTCGTTTAGATGGTAGTAGTAAAGATGATTTGAAGAAACGAACCTTGTTTTTTCCCCGTTACCACCAAATGGATGTTGTTCGCCGCTTAATTGATCATGCTTCAACTAATGGTGTTGGTCACACTTATTTAATTCAGCACTCTGCCGGTTCTGGTAAATCAAACTCTATAACGTGGGCAGCTTATCAATTAATTGAAACTTACCCTGCGAGTGCAGGCATTCAAGGTAGCAAAGGAATTGAACAACCGTTATTTGATTCAGTGATTGTGGTAACTGATAGACGATTACTTGATAAACAGCTTAGAGATAACATTAAAGAGTTCTCAGAAGTTAAGAACATTGTTGCCCCTGCATTTAAATCATCAGAGCTTAAATCTGCTTTAGAAAATGGCAAGAAAATAATCATTACCACTATTCAAAAATTCCCATTCATTATTGATGGTATCAGTGATTTAAGTGATAAACGCTTTGCTGTGATTATTGATGAGGCACATAGCTCTCAGTCAGGCTCTGCACACGACAATATGAACAGAGCGATGGGGAAAACTGAAGTAGAGGAAGCTGAAGATGCGCAAGATAAAGTACTGCAAGCGATGCGCTCACGCAAGATGCGAGGTAATGCTTCATATTTAGCTTTTACTGCAACGCCTAAAAACAGCACCTTAGAAAAGTTTGGCCAAAAACAAGAAGACGGTAGTTTTAAGCCATTTCATTTATATTCAATGAAACAAGCCATTGAAGAAGGCTTTATTCTTGATGTTATTGCCAATTACACTACCTATAAAAGTTACTACGAGATAGAAAAGTCAATTCAAGATAACCCTGAATTTGATACTAAAAAGGCGCAAAAACGCTTACGTGCTTACGTTGAAACCAGCCAACAGACCATAGACACCAAAGCTGAAATTATGCTTGAACACTTTATTCCACAAGTAGTGAACGCCAAAAAGCTACGTGGTAAAGGCAAAGGTATGGTTGTTACACAAAATATTGTTACAGCTATTCGTTATTACAAAGCATTAAAGCGAGTGATAGAAGCTCAAGGTAGCCCATTTAAAATAGCGATAGCATTTTCTGGCACCAAAGAAGTGGATGGTATTGAATATACTGAAGCCGAAATGAACGGCTTTGCCGAGAGTGAAACTAAAGATAAGTTTGATACTGATGAGTATCGCTTGTTGGTTGTTGCTAATAAATACCTAACGGGCTTTGATCAGCCAAAGCTCTGCTCTATGTACGTAGATAAAAAGTTAGCGAGCGTGCTTTGTGTTCAAACATTATCACGCTTAAATCGCTCTGCACCTAAGCTTGGTAAGAAAACTGAGGATTTATTTGTACTCGATTTCTTTAATAGTGTTGATGAAATCAAAACGGCATTTGACCCATTTTATACTTCAACGACTTTATCTGAAGCAACTGATGTAAATGTATTACATGAGCTAAAAGATGCGATGGATGATATTGGCGTTTATGAATGGTACGAAGTTGAAGATTTTGTTAAGCGCTACTTTGATAATGAAGATGCGCAAACCTTAAGCCCAATAATTGATGCTGCGGCTAATCGATTTAATTTTGAGTTAGAGCTAGAAGATGACGATAAAGTCGATTTTAAGATAAAAGCCAAACAGTTCGTAAAAATTTACGGGCAGATGGCTTCAATAATGCCTTATGAAATTGTTGCTTGGGAAAAGCTATTTTGGTTCCTTAAGTTCTTAATTCCAAAGTTAATTGTTAAAGATCCTGATTCAGAAAAACTTGATGCATTGTTAGATTCCGTAGATTTAAGTTCTTACGGCTTACAGCGTGTAAAACTTAATTACGGCATTGGTTTAGATGACGGTGAAACTGAATTAGATCCTCAGAACCCTAACCCTCGCGGTGCTCATGGCGGTGATGATGAAAAAGATCCATTAGACGAGATAATCAAAAATTTTAACGAAAGATGGTTTCAAGGCTGGAGTGCAACACCTGAAGAGCAAAAAGTTAAGTTTATAAACATTGCCGAAAGTGTGAAAAGTCACCCTGATTTTGAAGCGAAATATCAAAACAACCCTGATCCACATAACCGAGAATTAGCGTTTGAAAAAATGCTTAAAGAAGTCATGTTAGCAAGGCGTAAAGATGAGCTAGAGCTGTATAAGTTATTCGCTGGAGATAGTGCATTTAAAGCATCTTGGACACAGAGTATGCAAAGAAGTGTTGGTTTATAAAAAAGTTTGTTATTAATTTTTGATATTTTACAGGCTATAAAAATATCACTTAAACATAAATTACCAAAAAACCAAGTGTTGAACGACAGCACACATGGTTGAATTAAGGAATATTATTAATGCAGTATTCAGAAAAAGATTTTGAAATAGCTAGAGTTCAGGCTAAAGAAATATGGAAGCTTCTTGATTACATAAGAGGAGCATCTCCGATTTCTGAATTTAGATCTTTAGCATACTCATTATTGTTCATAAGATATATGCAAGCTAAAACTGGGCAACATTTTAATGCGCCCAGATTTTATAGCTTTTCTGAAATTGCTAATTATATTTCTATGTTAACTAGCGCTTGTGTGGAACTCGACTTATTCAATGAACTACAGGCTAGACAATTTAGCGAACACATCGAAAGGGTATTGCTAAATAATGATAATATTGAAGAGGAAAACGTTAGATGGGCAGTTAATGGTGGCTTTAATGATAATAGCCATGCTGTCATAGATTTAACACTAACAGTCTTAAATAATCTATTTTCAGAAAATGAAACTAAATCAGGAAGTGAATTCTACACACCTAACGATATTAATACATTAGTGGCGCAATTAGCGATTAATTATACGCCTACTTCTATATGTGATCCTTTTGCAGGTAGTGGTGGTACAGTTTTTTCATTTTTTGAAAATTTACCCCCAAGTTATCAAAGTGAAATCTGTATTGATACACAAGAAATGAATCAAGATGCTCACTTTCAAGTACAAATAACCCGAATAATAAAAGGAATAAGAGGCACTGATTATCTAGGTGATTCATTATCTAAACCTGAGTATTCTAATAACAAATATGATTTGATAGCTTCTTTTCCACCTTTTGGATTAAAAATCCCTAAAGAAATAAGAAGTGACATTATTCATAAAGACTCTCACCCATTTCTTTACCTTGCTGATGTGCTTCCAAATAGCAGAAGCGACTGGTTTACGTCTCTTTCTATGCTCTCTTCATTAAAACCCGGTGGTAAGTTAATTTGTGGTATGACACTAGCTGCTTTCACAAGAGGTGGATCAGAATCATATTTAAGGGAATCTCTAGTAAAGAAAAACATAATTGAAACAGTTATTTTATTACCCAAGGGAATTCATTATTCTACTACGGTTTCAACTGTTCTGGTCATTATGAATGCAGAGGAGAAACATTATATTGAAAACCTTCCGGTTAAATTTGTTGATGCTTCGCTATTTTATGTACCAAAGCGTGGAAGAAATATTCTTTCTAATGAGAACATTAAAGGTATTGTAGACTCTTGTAACGAAAATGGACGGTTTAGTTACTCTGCTAGCTTAGAAGAAATTCAAGCTAAAGAGTTTAATTTAGACCCAACTTTATATGTAAGTAAAACAATAAAAATTAATAACCTAACTCTTAATAACTTTCGGGGATATAAGAAATTTAAGCTTTCAATTAATAATAAATTGACAGTGTTAGTTGGTGAGAATGGAGCTGGTAAGACAAGTATACTTGAAGCTATAGCTTGTGGTTTAGGCCCTTTTTTAACAGCTATGCCTGACGCCAAAGGCAAGTTAATCCGAAATTCTGATATCCATATTGATTCTAAAGGTATTGCTGATTTAGCAAGAATTTCAATTGATACCGTATCTAGCTTAAGTTGGGATTTAGCCACAAAAGGTGCTAATAAAACTGATATAGCAAAAGTAGGTACAGCAGCTTTATCTGATTTTGCAAAACAAATTGTAGATCTTGATGAAGAGTATCCACTGATTGCATATTATGGCACTAATAGAACATTATCAGCTAATACAGGTAAAGTGCTGATTAATCCCTTTGAAAAAGAAGCTCGTGGTGATGGTTATGATTCTGCATTGGATGCAAAAATCAACTATAACGTTATAAAAAATTGGTTCTCAAAAATAGAAGTTGATGAACTCAAGCTTCGAGATGAGAAGCAGAATCACCAATTTGTTCACCCAGCTAAAAACCTGATACAAAATACTGTTAAGTCTATTGTAGAAAGAACTGATAATGTAACCTTTGACAAGGATACAAATGATGTTGTTGTATCTTGGAAAAACGAAGAAAATCAAACCATATCACTGAGTTTAGAGCAATTAAGTGAAGGTTATAGAAACATGGTTGCCTTAACAATTGATCTCGTAAGACGAGCCTATTTACTAAACCCAAAGAGTAACGATCCATTAAATGTTAGCGGTATAGTTTTGATAGATGAAATTGAACTACATCTTCATCCAAGGTGGCAACAAAAAGTACTCTCCGATTTAACTAACTTATTTAAAAATATACAGTTCATTGTCACAACACACAGTCCACAAATATTAACAACTGTAAAAGGTGAAGCAATTCGTGTTGTTTCAAGCGCATTTGAACAGGCTGAACTTGTATCTTCTCCTTTTGGTGGTGAAAGTAACAGAGTTCTCTTACAAGTGTTAGGTGTTGAAGCTAGACCAAAAACTATAGTTTCTGAGTTATTAGCTAGATACTTTGCCTTAATTGAAGATGGTAAAGGCGAGGGCGAAGATGCCCTAGAATTAAGGAAACGGCTCAATGAACTAACAGATTCTACTGAGCCAAAACTCGATGAAGCAGATCTTGCGATTAAGCGAGTTAAATGGATGAAATCAAGAAGTAAGCAGTAAAATATGCCTTTATATAATGTAGATGAACCTAGGGAGCTCATTGATTTCACCTCTGAAACCCCTTTAGCAACTTGGAACGAGTTGAAAGCTAATAGTGATGTTAATAACTCAGTTAAACGGGCCGCTTTTATAAAAACAGGTGGCTTATGTATTTATTGTGAACATAAACTGATACCAAAACTAGACTACCAAATTGAACATTTTCATCCTAAATTAGGTAATGACAACTCAGAATTTGGTGATGGTGTTCCTAACAGAGCAATTGAATGGCTGAACCTTTTTCCAGGCTGTTTAGGTGGTACAGCGAGAAAAAGTGATTTTACATCAGAGGTTGATCATTTAGAAAGAACTGGTGCTAATAAAAAAAACAAATCTGCATTAACCTGTGGTCAACGTAAAAAAGATAAGCCCGTAGAAAATAAATTTATTTCTCCAGAGCTATTATCTAATGACCGTTCTATATTTAAATTTAATGGTTCAGATGGTTCTATATCAGTTGACGAACAAGCATGCGAAGCTTTAGGAATTGATGTTGAGCTAGCAGGTAAACATACCCAGGAACTGAATTTAGATAGCAAACGTCTTAGAGGCATACGAGAAAAGTTCAGTTCTATTTTGGAATCAGAATTTAATAAAGCTTTCGAATTTGATCCAAGTGATATAGAAACTTTAATTAAGGAGTGGTTAGCCCTAGATGATCAAGGTGTTCATCAGCATCCTTTTTATTCTTTGATCGTTTCAAAGTATTCATAATCTCAAGTAACGCTACGTAAAAACTGCGAGTAAATATATACAAAAATAAATTTCATACACGTAGCGTTACGTAAAATAGGATCTAGTAGTTAACTTGCAAACGGTAAAATGTCAGTAAGCTAAAACACTAAATAGACTAATCAATTCAATAAGATAATTTCCCAGTAAAGACTGGATCCGATCTAGTTCTTAATTTGGATTAACACCATTGATGACAAGGTAAGTACTCTCCTCACGAATACACCTCACTATGTCCGATACTCTTCAGTATTGGACATAGTATATATAATGCATTAAACTAACTTCATTCCAATATTGATACTCAGAATTCAAAAAAATATGTTGTTAAATAAGCCTGTTCCTTTATTCCCACCATACGTTGATTTGTGCGAATTCGATCTTGAAGATTATCCTGAGCTAAATGAAATATTCTCTGCTAACGAACCTTGGTGGCTTGAGCAATTTAATTGGGGAAAAGTTTTCCTTACCTATATAGGTAGAAATAAATCTGAACATACTTATGACAGATTTAGAAATGACGTTGAACGTTTTCTTTTATGGGCGTTTATCGAAAAGCAAAAACCTATCGATCAATTACGTAAATCTGACTTTCTTGAATATGCTGACTTTTGTTGGCAGCCACCAGTTCATTGGATTGGTACGTCAAATCAAGAACGCTTTAAAATTGCCAATGGTTATTCATCAGCTAATGAACATTGGTTTCCATTTAAAATTCAAGCGCCTAAAAGTCTAAAATCTCAATATGTTGTTGATAAGAAAAAATATCGACCATCACAGCAAACGCTTACGTCGATGTTTACCGCCATTATCGCTTTTTACAATTATCTAATGTCTGAGGATTATTGCGTTGGTAACCCAGCACAAATTGCTAAAAAAGATTGTCGTCACTTTATCATTGACTCACAAGTTAAAGAAATCAAACGCTTAACCGCTAGCCAATGGCAATATGTTTTAGATACCGCTGTAGAAATGGCTGATGAGAACCCTATTTTTGAACGTAATTTATTCGTTATTGCTGCCTTAAAAACCCTATTTTTAAGGATTTCTGAGCTTTCTGAACGACCAAATTGGTCGCCAGTTATGAGCAATTTTTGGCAAGATGAGGATGAAAACTGGTGGCTTAAGGTGTTTGGCAAAAGTAGAAAACTGCGTGATATTACCGTGCCTATCGATTTTCTGCCGTTTTTAGAGCGTTATCGTACTTCTCGTGGTTTATTGGGTTTACCAGCAAGTAACGAAAACTCAATTCTTGTTGAAAAAGTACGTGGCCAAGGCGGCATGACATCACGCCATTTACGGCGTTTAGTGCAAGCCGTTTTCGACCAAGCTTATGAAAACATGAGAATATCTGAAAGCGCTAATAAGGCATTAAAGCTAAAAGAAGCTTCTTCTCACTGGTTAAGACATACCGGTGCCAGTATGGAAATTGAACGTGGGCGCCCTCTTAAAGATATTTCAGAGGATCTGGGTCATGCCAGTATGGCAACTACGGATACCGTTTATGTGCAAAGTGAAAACAAAAAACGTGCAGAAAGTGGTAAACGTCGTAAAGTTGATTAGCTTATTTGGGCTAATAAACGCACTATACTGATGGTGTTAACAGATTAACTATTTGTTAGCACCATCAATAAAACCAAATAAATAATAAAAACTAGGAACATTATGCTAGAAAGTGCCTTAATTTATCTTGCTGCTGCCATAGTTGCAGTACCAATTGCAAAACGACTAGGACTTGGCTCTGTATTGGGGTATCTATTAGCCGGAATTTTAATTGGGCCATTTTTATTTGGTTTAGTTGGAGACCAAACAGATACCATGCATTTTGCAGAATTTGGTGTGGTAATGATGCTGTTTTTAGTGGGTTTAGAACTGCATCCCTCTCGTTTATGGAAACTTCGACATTCGATCATTGGCTTGGGCGGACTGCAAGTCACCCTTTCGACGTTGATTTTATTTGCTGCGTGTTTTTATATTTTGGAACTGCGTTGGCAAACCGCTATGGCAATTGGGTTGATGTTAGCACTTTCATCTACCGCCATTGTTTTACAAACGTTGACGGAAAAAGGCTGGATTAAACAAGAAGCTGGGCAAAGTTCGTTTTCAGTTTTACTGTTTCAAGATATCGCGGTAATTCCTATTTTAGCACTATTACCTTTGCTCGCTTTTGCAGATTTATCTGCCGTTGCAAATGATCAAAGTCACGGTAATTTAATCGAGCATTTCCCTGTTTATGTTCAGGTATTAATATCTATTACGGTCATTGCTGCGATTATTTTTGCTGGTAAATACGTTTCAGCGCCTGTATTTAGGTATATCGCCAATACAAGATTACGAGAACTATTCACCGTTTTCGCACTGTTTTTAGTGATAACTATTGCGGTATTAATGCAAAAAATAGGCTTATCTCCAGCATTAGGCACCTTTTTAGCTGGAGTTGTATTAGCCGAAAGTGATTTTAGGCATGAACTGGAAGCTGATATTGAACCGTTCAAAGGGTTATTACTGGGTTTGTTTTTTATTACTGTTGGCGCCTCGATTGATTTTGAATTATTTGCTGAACAGTTCAACAATATATTGTTTTTGGTTATCGGCTTAATTGCGATAAAAGCGTTTGTTCTTTATCTATTAGCAACGTTATTTAAATTACCTGGAAAGCAAAAGTATTTATTTGCTTTAGCTTTGGCGCAAGGTGGTGAATTTGCTTTTGTTTTATTGTCACTAACCTCATCATTGCAAATACTAGATGACACACAAACTAAATTCACAACATTGGTTGTAGCAATGTCGATGTTGTTGGCGCCTTTACTACTTATATTCTACGACAAGGTAATTGATAAAAAATCACTCGCTGATAATAGCTATGAACCAACAGATGAAATAGAGCCAACAACACAAGTTATTATTGCCGGCTATGGGCGCTTTGGTCAGATAATTGGACGGTTATTGTCAGCACAGGGTTATCATTTATCGATTTTGGATCATAGCCCTAGTCAAATAGAATTGCTAAAACGCTTTGGTAATAAGGTTTATTATGGTGATGCTTCAAGACAAGATTTGTTAGAAGCTGCTGGAGCAGATGAAGCCCAACTGTTAGTTATTGCCATTGACGATGCTGATAAAATTATTGAATTAGCGCAATTAGCTCAAAAACATTTTCCAAATTTGAAGATTGTTGCGCGAGCAAGAGACAGACGTCATGCCTATCAATTAATGAGTATTGGCATTACTGCTTTTAAACGAGAGTCTTTTGATTCGGCGTTAAACCTAGGAATTGAAGCATTAAAATTATTGGGCAACGATGAAAAAATTGCTCATCGCGCAGGTAAATTATTTTCAGATCATGATCATGAATCTCTGAAATTGCTCGCTAATTTGTGGGGTGACGATGATAGTTATGGCGTAGCGGTTAAGCAACGTAAAGAAGACTTACAACAAGTACTCGCTAAAGATAGAGCTGAGTTAGCAAACCTTAATACCTGTCATGGTGAAAATTGTGAAGAACAAAAATAACTAATATTGCTAGGTAATTTAAAACCTAAAAAGGGTAGCTCAATCGGCTACCCTTTTTGCTTTAATCGAGATTAATTCAACTTAGCCATAAATAACTTTTAACTGTTGTTCAAAAAAATCGAGCCAACTGTTGAGCAATTCATTAACGTCTTTTTGTGTAATTTTTTTATTATCAGACTGCTCACTAATGCCTTTTCTCAAAACCTCACCCTTAAGGCTACTGGTAACACCGTCGAATAATTGTGCTTCTAAGTAAATAGCGGTAATGGCATCACGCCTGTCAGTCGCTGTTTTTATCATGGTGCGTGCAATTGCGATGGGCAAAACATATTGATAAGCTTGTAGATCTTCATTTTCAGATGTTATCGCCGTGATAGCAGGTTTTATTGATAAAACATTTGCCCCTGGTGCGGTAGCTAGACGACCTATTTTTGATAACCGATCACGAAAACCATTATTTAAATATTCTGCAATTTTATGAGCTTCTTCAGTACTGACTTGTTCGCTAACATTAAAGCCAGGCAATAAATTCACTGGTGCTACGTAAATTTTACTATATTGCTGTAAATCGTTGGAAAGCCAACGCATCGCTGTTTCATCTTCAAGTGGCTGTAGCTTTTCATAGTGACTTAGGTAGCCACTAAATTTCATTTCTTCAACATCTATTTTATGCTGAGTTGTACAAGCACTTAATAATAAACTTGCCGCAACAGCAAATAACGCAATTTTCATAAAAACTCCTTTGATGTTAGCTAATTAAAACGAATATAAAAATATTGGCATATATAGCAGTGAAGTCAAATATGATTACTAATTTGTAAGTTTATTGATTAAAAGTAGAAACACTCAAGCGTGTAATAACTGGTTTATTTGGTCACTAGAGGACACGTATGTTTTTCGATTCGAGTATCACAAACATAAATTTGATCAAATCGGTTTTTCCAAGTATCTAGTTCAGACTTTTTGAAATTACCCTGCCAAATTTTTTGGATATGATAAAGGCTGTCATTACCTCGAAGTAGCAAATGTAAAATTTTAGCCTTGTTGCCATCTTTTCTTAAACAATCTGTTTGCCAAAACTCTTTTGCATAGATGGCAACGGCATTTGACTCTATTGTTTTGCTGACAAAATTTTCACATGACTCGATTCCCGGCTTATCAATTATGTTCCGAAAATACTGGTTGTTGTGACTTTCCTGTGGAGTAACACTAACAACATAAGCGTTTTTAAAACCCTGTTCCGGGTGTTGCCACATTCTAGAATGGTAGTGTGCTTTATTTTCAACAATAACTTTCCAACCCGCTAAAAATCCAGAATAAGGTGTAATGAGGTTTTCGCCCTGAAATAGTTGAGGTTTATGTTTTACATTTGCACATCCAAATATGGAAATACTTATTAGTCCAATTAAGAAAATTTTAATGGTGTTTATTTTACTCACAACGTTTCCGAATAATACGCTTCAACAATTTCTCTTAATATATGCTTTATTTATTATCTTTCATATATTTATCTTCTAACTGATAGCTAGCAATTATTAGAGCAGCATTGGTATTACTGGCTTTTTAATATAATTAAGCATACGGTATTAGCTACTAATTGTTATAAAAAATTGGAGATGGTATGAGTGAAAGTAATTCGTATATTCCACCAAAAGTTTGGCAGTGGAATACAGAAAACGGCGGTAATTGGGCTAATATTAACCGTCCTATTTCTGGATCTACCCACGATAAAGTATTAAAAAAAGGTAAGCACCCTTTTCAGCTATATTCATTGGCAACCCCCAACGGCGTGAAAGTTACAATAATGTTTGAAGAGTTGCTCGCATTAGGTATAACAGACGCTGAGTATGATGCATATTTGATTAATATTGGTGAAGGTGACCAATTTAGTAGCGGCTTTGTTGATATAAACCCTAATTCAAAAATTCCCGCTTTGTTAGATCAAAGTAATGAGCAGTCAGTACCATTGTTTGAGTCAGGTTCGATTTTACTTTACCTTGCCGAAAAGTTTAATGTGCTTATACCAACAAATGAAAAGCGTGCCCAGTGCATGAATTGGTTATTCTGGCAGATGGGCAGCGCGCCTTACCTAGGTGGCGGTTTCGGGCACTTTTATGCTTATGCCCCAGAAAAAATTGAATATTGTATTGATAGATTTTCGATGGAAGTAAAACGTCAACTTGATGTTTTAGATAAGCACTTAGAACATAATACCTACATGTGTGGTGATGAATATAGTATTGCCGATATTGCGATATGGCCATGGTACGGCGCATTGGTGTTAAACCGTCTTTACGATGCGGGTGAATTTTTAGAGGTAGCTTCATATAAACACTTAACTCGTTGGGCAAAAAGTATTGATAAACGACCAGCAGTAAAATGTGGTGTTATGGTGAACAAATCGTGGGGTGAATTATCAACACAACTTCATGAACGTCATGACGCTAGTGATTTTACTGAGCGTACACAAGATAAGCTAGAAACAGAAAGTTAGCGCTATATTTATAAAAAAAGAGCATTTAAAGGTAAATGCTCTTTTAATAAATTAACCGACAATTAAGGAGGTTACATAGCTAGCGATTTACACCAATTACTTGCACTAACAAATTCTTTATGAATAAAATTGGCGTCAAGACCATACAGTTCGGTTAACTGCTGAATATTTTCGCCGTCACCGGTAATGTAGTTAGTTGTAAGCTCTAATAGTTTACCAAGTAGCCCTTCATGGTTTACTAATGCGTCTTCAATCGGCTTGGCTAACGGCATGGTTTTGAGTATTTCACTCATCGGCGATCCCAAAATGACTTCTATAGAGCTGAGTAAACCAGTAATGAAAGCAAATTCACTAATTTCAATAAAAGCACTTTCTTTTGCCAGTGTTGACATTAATTTAGCGGTTATAAGTGATTGCTTAGAAACTTCACTATTTTTACTTGAGGTAAGTTTAGATAAAGCCAATATAGTGACAAATTGTTTGAGCTTGTCTTCACCTAGGTATGCCGCAGCTTGTTTTAACGACATAATTTCTACGCGAGTGCCAGTCGCAACATTATTAACTAACTTTAATAAGCCAACCGTTAGGTTTACGTCATGACTGATAATTTCCGCAATATGATTAAGATCTAACGGCTTATTAAATGTTTCACTGACTAAATATAACATTTGGGTTTTTATTGGCGCTAATGTCTGCCCTTCAATGATTTCAGGTTCATGATAAAAGTAGCCTTGATAGTAATTAAAACCAACTTCAGCCAAAGATTGCAATTGAAAGTTTGTTTCAACTTTTTCGGCAATAAGCTTTATATCAAATGGTTTTAAACGTTCAATTACCGGACGTAGACGTTTGGCATTAGTAACTTCAATATCAACTTTTATCATTGATATATATGGGAATAGTACGTCCCATTTCTTATCTAGATCATATTCGGTTAATGCAACTTGGTAACCTTTTTCGTGATAATACTTAACAATTTTTAATAAGCGTTCAGTTGCAGATTGGTGACCAACAAGTTCAATAACAATAGAGGACTTATCAAACATCAATGGATATTTATTGATTAAGCACTTTTCAGTAAAGTTAATAAAAGCCAATTTGCCTAAACTAATGGACTGAATATCACCTTGAAAATGGTTTTGAATAACCAGTTTAGAACTAGCAATATCTTGATCTATTTCAGGAAATTTATTTGCAGGGCTGTCTCTAAATAACAATTCATAACCTATGGTTTGATTGTTACGGTCTAGGATGGCTTGACGAGCGATATAACTTAATTCCATGGCACAAATTTTTATTAATTATTTGATAACCTTATTATGCATGTTAATCAAAAGTTATTTAACTTAAATTTGATGTTAAGCTTTATTTTGACAAAATAATTAAATGGATGTGGAGTCCATTACACTTATATTAATAATGTAAAACAATGCTATTGCTACTGATTTGCAACGTATCTCCGTAAGTAATATTTTTTATGTACGGAGATAATAGTTCCAGTTGGTTTTCAGGCTGAAAATGAGACACTTTAGTTTTAATTTGCGGCTGATAAATAAACCCATTATAGGCGGTGTTTTCAAACCAAATTTGACAAGAAAAAAACTTAAAATCTTCAGCTGGAAGGTCTGAATGCCACTTAACATTTTGAAAAGAATAGTCGGCTTTAGATAGCACTATTTTCTGACAATTGAACTTAACATTTAATGTTGCTGAGAAAAAATCATCCAGGCATAAACCTAATGTTTTAAATAACGGGGTTTGTGCACTAATAGTGCCATCGGGGAATTGTAGGTCATTAGCAAGACCTGACGCTACTTGATAACCTTTTACTAAAGTAACTTTATGCTTTTTCATACATTATTCCTTAGTTGTCGGCGATGAAGTCCCTACTCTATGACAATTTTACTCGCTATATCGTAAGTACCATCGATGTTTTTAACGTCTTTCAACCCCAATGCACGTGTAATAATAGGCAATACGTTAATGTTTTCAAATGCCTCTATTTTTACATTTTTCTTAAAAGATGGCCCAGTGGCAATAAAAATAGCATCTAGATCTCGGTGTAGTTTCGGATCGTATCCATGAGTTTCGGGATCAATATGCGTATGCCCTTTATCGAATATATATGAAATTTTAGCGTCAATTACCGCATTAGGAATGGCTGGCCCCATATTATTTAAGTGCCAGTGTTTTGGAAAATTTGGGTATTGGTATAGTTGATAGCTACTTTGTTGTTGGTTTTTGCTTTGCTGAATTTCAAAACGTTTGAGGCTTTGCTGCAATTGTTTATTGTCGTCACTATAAACATATAACTGTGTTGAACCATTGACTACTTTTACGTTGTCCAGCTGTATATCTTGCCACTCTATTACGTTCTTTTTACCTATTTTTGTCATACCATGATCAGAAACGATAACTAAATTAACTTGGCCGGCAAACTCTGTATTGATTTTTTCTACAAAGTCAGCGAGTAAGTTATCAAGGCTTGAAATAGCATTAATAAGCTCAGCTGAGTTTTCACCAAAGTCATGGCCTGCATCATCGACACTTGCGAAATATCCGGCAATAAAATTTGGTCGCTTCGATTCAGGTAAGCGTAACCAATTGAGTATTTGATCAAAACGCGCTTTATTAGGCGTAGAGTGCTGGTAAGGGTAAAAGTAACTTGCGGTTTTATTTTCGACTGGGGTTTCAGATTCAGGCCAAAAATAAATGGCTGATTTATTACCTTGCAGTTCATTAATATGCCACAAAGGCGCTGCGGTTAACCATCGAGCATCATTCTTTCCATCACCAAGTCGATAGTTTTTGCCAATCTTACGATTAAAAAAATCGTTGTGTACTATGCCGTGGTTAGCAGGATATTGACCGGTAATAATACTTAAATGATTTGGGAAAGTTTTGCTGGGAAATACCGGTAATAATGCCTTGGCACTTGTCCCTTGTGAAACTAAACTATTTAGGGTTTTAGGCTGATAAGTTTCTAAGTAGCGTTGTGCGAAACCATCAATAGATATTAGAACTAAAGGTGTTTTAGCTGCACTAATAGCCGAAAATAAACAACAAATAAGTAAACCAGCGCTAAGTTTCATGCAATATAACCGTTAAATATGCTTTTAAAAGCGTAACATAATGCATTCAAAGTTTTTGTACAAGTGAGTCGTTACGAGCATTCACTTATTAAGCTGAGTTTACAACTGTCTAAAACAAATAACGCACGTAAATTCGTGCGTTATTTTCTAATTAGCAACAATATAACTTATACAAATAAGTCTAAAACATTCGCTAAATCTTTTTTCCCTTCAGTAATTTCTTCTGGCGTTAACCCTGATAATTCATGAGGAAAAACTAACCATTCAGAAGACTCATGAACATAGTAGTCAGGCACTAAATCCACTTTAGAATTTTGTGGTTTATACCATGGGCATGCGATACGCACGTCAGTTGGCATATTATTACGACTCAATTTTTTCAATTGAGCGATTAGTGCTTCAATACTGCGACCAGAATCAAATACGTCATCTACGATTAATAAACCGTCATCAGCATTAGCGTTTTCAATAATATAATGTAAGCCGTGAACTTTGATCTCTTTACTTTGTTGGTTAATACCGTAATAAGAAGAGGTACGAACAGCAATATGATCAGTTTCTACTTTTTTAAAGTCGAAATATTCTTGTACCGCAATGCCAATAGGTGCACCGCCTCGCCATATTCCAACAATAAATTGCGGTCTGAAACCGTCTTCATATACTTTCGCTGCCACACGAAATGAATCTTCAAGCAATTCTTGCGCTGTTATAAATCGCTTTTCCATTGATGAGTTAACCTCAGTTATTGAATTTTGTCTTAGTTGGCTATTATAACGTGTTTTTCTTTGCTCTGAGTAGCCTAGTTAGCTTTTTTATAGATTTTGATCAAGAAAGATCAGTTGTTGATAAATACTATCAACGGCTTTAGTAAAGAATTGGTGGTTAACATTCTCGTAAGTATCGGAAGTTTTATGATAATTACTATGCGTGCCAACGCCAAAATAAATAAATGGAATGCCCTTTCGATAAAAGGCTCCGTGATCACTCGCTATTTCCCATTTTATGTTGTTATCTGGATCGCTATGCCTTGATTGTCGAAAGCCTTTTTTTATTTTAACTGACGCTTGCTTTTGATGCTCAATATACGCAGATAACTGAACTTCATTTAGTAGTGTGTTCAAACCACGACTCATATACTGCAATCGTTTTGTTTTTCTATTTCCAGCAATCATATCTACATTGATGTTAAGCACAATATCACTTAATAAGTGCTTATATTCTTCTACAAATGCTTTAGCGCCTTTTAAGTTAGACTCTTCGCCGTCTGTAAAAAGTAATATTACGCTATAGCGCAAAGGAGAAGCGCTTAACATTTTAGCGAAATGCAATAATGCAGCCGTACCTGAAGCATTATCATCTGCACCATTGAAGATTTTTTTTCCGTGATTACCTAGGTGGTCAAAATGAGCAGATAAAACGATAAACTTGTTAGGGTATTCAGAACCTGGTACTAACGCGACCACATTATTACCTTGCGTTGAATTGAATATTCCCTCTATTAGAAATGGTGCTAAATAACTTTTGCTAAGCGGTGATATATTTTCTTTAGACAGTTGCTCTACAAGGTATTTTTGTGTTGCTTTACTGCCAATACTACCTACTTTACGTCCTTGTAAGTTATCAGAAGATAGATATTTAAGGTGTTGAAGTAAGCTAGTACTAGGCATACTGCTAGCATTTTGACTTTCATCATGCTTTTCTAATAACTCACCTTGGTTTGAGCAAGCGACACTTGTTAACACTAAAACTAGACACCAGAGTTTTCTTATAACCACTAGTTATTTTTATCCCTTTGTCTGCCTCAACACATCTAATTTCGCAACATACTGTTTATCAAGTTGCTTAATACGATTTTTAGCTATCGCCTTTTTCATATAACTTTGCGCTTTTTCTATATCATCTAACATATAGTAAACCTTCGCTAATCCAAAATAAAACTCATGAATATTTTTATTGAGCTTTATAGCTTTACGATAATGGTGTATAGCCTCATTGTAGGCACCAAGATAAAACTTTTCATCGGCGAGTAATGCGTAATAATAAGGATTATTGGCCCTTTGACGCATAATGAAATTATCCAAACTCTTGGCCTGCTCATACTCACCATTAACATGTAATAGCATACTTAAGTTAGCCATAGCAGTTAAGTTATCTCGATTAATATTAATCGCATATTGATATGTGTCAATTGCCTGCTGTTCATAACCATTAAAGCGATATAAAATCCCTAAATTCCCCCATGCAGATGAAAACTCAGGATCTATCTCAGTAGCGGCTCTTAAATAGGCATAGGCAGTTATATAATCACCTTCAACCATGGCATTTGCGCCTTTATTATTATAAAACATTGCTATGATTGTATTCTTGCTGATGACTTTTTTAGGAAAGAGCTTCTTAACTACGTAAGGATCAAAATCAATTTCAGCAATACTTCTGTCAAAAAATACAACTTTATTTGGTGATCTTCGCTCCATCACTCGTAAATTCACGTGTCCGGTAAGCATATTCATTTTACCATTCCGTACCCAATACTCAGGAACTTTAACGCTTTGAAATACGACATCTAAATCTGCAGCTTTAGCAATTGCATAAGCCATTATGGTTAATGATAAACAATTAGCTTCTTTGTTTTGATAAGCATGTGATGCGATGACATTTGCGCCAGCATTATAGGCCAAACTTACTTGTTCAGAGTTGAAAAAATGTTTTAGTAATTTCTTGGCTTTTTTACGGTTATCTCGCTCATTTATCAATTTTTCAGCAACCATTACTTTCATATCATCATCTAAAGCAAATATAGTTTCTTCACTCTCTATATAAACAGTATTGTGATTTTCAAACTTTTCATCTAAATATAATGAAGAGTTAAATTCTGTAGCAGCTTGCTTATAACCAGGTGGTGACTGACAACCTGATAGCAATGCTAAAACTATACTAACAACGATAGACATAATGATGAACTGCATAGACGCTCCAAGAATACATAACTTGATATATTTTAAGCATAATAGGTTTTAACTAGTAGGATCTAACTTTTAGTCACTATTAATAAAAAATTACAATTTACTCAAATCCTTAATTCCTAGTTATTGTAAAAAATACAAATTGGAACGACTATAAAGCCTTTAATATTATAAGCTAAGGTAACTTATTCAAAAATAATTTTTTAAAAGTAGTAATCGTACTTAACATGCGCAAGGAATATTGAATGAAGAAAAGTATTGTCGGTTTATTGTTAGGAAGCGCGATAGCAACCAGTATTATCATTGCTGTAACAAGTTATCAGTTATATCAGCATAAATTTGTCACTATAGATGCTAAATTAACTGAAATATCAGGTATTGAGTTTGATAAGCGCATGAATTTATGGGCGATTAATGATGGAGGTGACAAGCCGAAACTTTATCAGGTCAATAGAAATGGAAATATCGATAAAACTATTACCATTACTAATGCTAAAAATATTGATTGGGAAGATATGACCCAAGATGACTTTGGTCACTTTTTTCTCGGTGATTTTGGCAATAATGAAAATTTACGAAAGTGGTTAACAATATATAAAATAGAAAACCCTATCGATATTAAAGGGAATACAACTCAAGCTGAGATAATAAAATTCAATTACCCTGAGCATAAAAGCTTCCCTCCGAAAGCTGAAGACAAAGAATTCGACGTAGAAGCTTTTATCTATTATAAAAAGCACTTGTATCTGTTTACAAAAAATCGAACGGTGCCTTTTAACGGGATTACCAGCTTATATAAAATAGGTGATCATGCGGCTAACTTTGATGCCGAAAAAATTAGCACTTTTAAGACATGCACAATTGCAGAGAAATTATGTTGGATAACTTCTGCCGCATTAAGTCCTAGCCGTAAAAAAACTCGCTCTCCTAGATTCACAAAGAATATGGTTATTTGAAAACTGGCAAGGAGAAGACTTTTTTTCAGGTGATGTTTACCGAATTGATCTTGGAATTGTGACACAAAAAGAAGCAATTACTTTTTACAACGAAGATTATATTGTTTTTACTGATGAAGAGTTTCATGGTATTGGCCGGAATGCATATGTTATTAACCTGAATGACGTAGAGAAGCACAAGTTGTAAGAACAAAAGAGTAACGCATAACTATTAAGTGATTGAATATATGCTATATTAAAATCAACATTACAAATGTGTTCTTTAATCAAAGCCCAAGTACTATTTGAGTCATTGTGACGCATACTATGATGAATTAGAGAATATTCTCCTTTAAAATAGGTTTGTATCGCCTCATTATCGAAATTCAGTTACCTTAACCACCTTATATAAGTACTTTATTTAACTGAAAGAGTCACAGTGTTTTTGGGGTGAAAAATTTCAAAAAAGCAGCAAGTGTCACGTAAAAATACACTATACATCTATCGCAATATAGTTTGTCTGAGACGGTATACTTTTCAACCAACGTTCAATATTTGGAAACTTTGTTAAATCAAAGCCACCTTCATCTGCAACGTGAGTATAGGCATATAGCGAAATATCAGCAGTAGTGATTTGTTCGCCACCTAAAAAAGGTGTTTGTTGTAACTGCTGCTCCATAACGGCTAATGCCTTATAACCCCCTTCTTGTTTAGACTCATAATCTGCGCGTCGATTTTTAGGTAAACCAAGGTACTTTGAAATAAATCGCGCCACTGCAATATAGGGTTCATGACTATACTGTTCGAAGAACTGCCATTGTTGTACTTTCGCAAGGTCGAATGGATCTATAGGTAATAACGAACTATCAAAGGCCAGGTAATTAATGATGGCATTTGATTCAACGATAAATCGTCCATCATCAAGTTCTAATAGTGGTATTTTACCGTTAGGGTTTTTATCTAAAAAACTTTGGTTGTTTGTATCACCCTTTAGAATATTAATATCTATCCATTGGTAATCTAAATTTAGCAAGGCGCAAACAAGTTGCACCTTATAACAGTTACCTGAACAGCTATCTCCGTATATTTTCATATTTATTATCCTGTTAACTAAACGTATTAATAACTTATCATTTCGATTAACGAAACCCAATAAGATAGTTAGCTTATGAGTTAAAAATAAAGAGTCCTCCAATAATACGGCTTTTAAAAGATATTCCTTACTTCGAGTAAATTGATAAATAGTGGATAACAGTATTTAACGACTATTATTAAGCTACTAATGACGAATAGTTAACTAGGGGTAACGTAAATGAATGAAGATCTAAAAGGCTTTGTAAAAGGTATTGTTTGTGGTTTTACATCGTGGACTGAAAATGAGTTCTCTATTCGAGTAAAAGCCGATATAAAGCCTTACATTGCGGGACAATTCACTAAACTCGCTTTAAAAGATTCAAATGGTGAATGGTCTAGACGTGCCTATTCATTTGTCAATTCGCCTAATCACAGCAAAGGCCATCAAGAAATGGAGTTTTTAATTATTGATGTTGAAAGTGGTAATCTCAGTCCTCACCTTGCCGCATTAAAGGTCGGTGATACAGTCTTTGTTGGTGAGAAAGCAAGTGGCTTTATGACACTCGATGAAATACCAGCAAGAGCAAAAGATTTATGGCTGTTATCAACGGGCACGGCAATTGGCCCCTTTTTATCAATATTATCAGAGCTCGAATCACAAAAGCGTTTCGAGCATGTTATTTTGGTTCATGCAGTTAGAACTCAACAAGAGTTGGTTTATTTGGATTTCATAAAGCAGCTACAACAAAAATACGCTGGTCGACTTATCTACATACCTATCGTGTCACGTGAAAAAATAGCAGAAACTCTATCAGGCAGGATCCCAGCACTATTACAAAATAAACAACTAATAACCGCTGCAGGAATTAACCCAACGCAAGATGATAGCTTTTTCTATCTTTGTGGTAATCCTGACATGGTACATGACACTCGTGATGCATTATTAGCACTTGGCTTTGAAAAACACTTAAGACGTTCGCCAGGTCACTTCAGTTCTGAAAATTACTGGTAGCAAAATTTGATTTAGTAACTTGCATCATTACGACCTTTTAATAGTTCTAGCGATTATGTTTACTTCAATGCTTGAAAAATTAACAGCCAATTTACCTTCTATATTATTTACAACATGAATAATACTTCATCAATGCAGCGAACCGTACCGATGAAGTTATTTTATTGTCGGCTTGCAGTTGAATATACTCAAAGTACTCTCGTTTAAGCAGAAAGCCTTTCGTAAGTCATCATGCACTATGGGCTAAGTTAATTATTCCCCAGTCTTCATCAATAACCCCTACAACCCTCATATAAGTATAAGGTTTAATTCATTGATAACAATCAAATTAATATAAATGAATTTACATATTTTTACTTAATAGTTATTTTCAAGTCCTTTCAACGATAGTAAATGGTTACCAACAAATGAAATTCAGGGTTGCTAGGGTTGCCCACACATCAAGCAAGGAGTTGTTAGAGTTATTATCGCAAATTAATAAGGGTTATCAGGGGTATTGGTGTATTTACTTAAGGGGTTGTAGGGGTTATAGTGGTTTTCAAATATTATGAGAGGTAATAATGATGAAATACCCTGTTCAAGCACTAAAAAATAATGGAGAAAATTACTACACGTTTTCTGTTGTCGATTTACCGGGTTGTCAGGTAAAGGCACTCTCTATGGATGAAGGATTGTCTAAACTTAATGAAGCAATGGCAGCTCATTTAAGTATTTTAGTGGAGTATGGTGAGCAAGTGCCGCCAGCAAAATCGATAGAAGAACATATGCAATTATCAAATCAACCTTTAGCTATTTGGGCAATATTAGAATTTGATATTATTCCGTACATGGGGAGAAGTCATAAAATTAACGTCACCTTACCTGAGTTACTGATTAAAAAAATTGATGATCGGGTTGCTAAATCTTCTCAATACAGTACACGTTCAGGGTTTATCGCCAGTGCTTGTATCGCAGAACTTGCGAAATAATTTCGCAACGTTTCTTAAATTTCAGGTAAAATAAACGCTTATAGCGAAATACTTCTAAGGTAAGAATGTGACCATTAAAAATGCAAACCTGCTGCTTCTTAGCAGTTCACGAGTTGGTGATACAAAATATTTAGAACATGCTTTAAATATGATTAAAGCTAAATTAAACGGTATTACTGAATTATTATTTGTTCCTTATGCTGGTGTAACCGTTAACTATGACGAGTATACCCAAATGGTACAAAATGCTTTAGATGCAATTGGCGTTAAAGTTACCGGTATACACCAACATGAAGATCCAGTTGCTGCGGTTGGTAATGCTAAGGCCATTGCCGTAGGTGGTGGTAATACCTTTCACTTGTTACATCAGTTATATAAACAGAATTTAATTCCAACGATACAAAGTAAAGTGGCAACTGGAATGCCGTATATTGGTTGGAGTGCAGGATCAAACATTGCAGGCTTATCGATTAGAACTACCAATGACATGCCGATTATTGAGCCAGAAAGTTTTACCGCATTAAACTTTGTCGACTTTCAACTTAATCCTCATTACACAGATTACAATCCTCCGGGCCACAATGGTGAAACACGTGCACAACGTTTAGCCGAGTTTATGGTTTTAAATCCTGAGACACCAATTGTTGCAATTGTTGAAGGTACCGCATTAGATCTTGCAGACAATAGTCTACGTTTAGCTTGTGATAGTGGCAGTAATTCGGGTTATATCTTTAAAGCTGGTGATAAATCAACGATCACAACTGAAGATGATTTGAGTGACTTGTTATAAACATTTTTAACGTAAGCTTTTAAAAAATTGTATTTTTAACAGCGTAGGTAATAATGAAAGATCTATTTTCTGCGCTGCTTTTGTTATATCAGACTCAAAATCTAATTCAGCCAACTTCGGAATTGGTAATAAAGCAGTAAGCTCTGCCATATTTTCTGTTAAATACGGCATATCTTCTTGGCAATTTGCTATCCAGCCAACGCATAGCAAACCGTCAGAAATTATAGATTGATAAGTTAACACGGCATGATTTAAACAGCCTAGTTTCATATTAACTACTAAAATAACCCGTTGCTTTGTCACTTGTACAAATTCAGAGAGGAATTTTCCGTTTCCTAATGGTAATCGCCAGCCTCCAGCGCCCTCACAAATAATAACATCAGCACCAAGATTGACTACTTCTTCATAGCCTTGCTCAATACTTGTAAGGGTAATTTCTCTTTGCTCTTTGGCCGCAGCAATATGTGGAGCAATAGCGGGTTCAAACGCTATTGGGTTAACTTGCTCAATTGTTTGCTGACAGTTTGCTTGTATTTGTAATAATTTGGCATCTTCATTTATCAAAGCACCATTAACACGCTCACAACCTGCTGATATTGGTTTATAAATCGCTACTTTTTTAGATTTTGCTACCAATGCACTAACTAATGCTTGTGCAACATAAGTTTTCCCTGCATCGGTGTCCGTAGCAGTAATAAATAACTTCAACATACTTAAATATTCTCTTTATTCATTATTTCTATAACTAAACGCTAATCACTTAACTTAACCACTAAGCCAGAAAACACTTTATAGGTTGCTGGATAAATGCCACTTGGCTCTTGGAAATCTTGATAACTTGTCGTCATTCTTTTCCATTTGTCTTTACCTGCTAAGCCTTTGCCTTGCTTTTTAGGTACGTGGCTTGCCCCTAATCCTTTTAATTCATGAGCAAGATGTAAAACATTTTCATACTCTAGAATGATATCTTCTGCTTTATCATTGAGTAATTTACGATCGTTACCATTAAGTAAAGAACGAACTTCTTGCTCAGGTTTAAAATCAATCACGTGTTTATCGTTATCAACTTGCGCCCAAGATGATTTAAGTTCAAATAAAGTGCCATCAACTAAGGTACTAAATACGAATAAGCCACCAGGCTTTAATACTCTCATTACTTCATCAATGACTAGGTCTAACGGATCACACCATTGAATCATCAAATTTGAATAAACAAAATCAACACTGTTATTTTTTAAAGGGATCTTATAAGCATCAGCTTCAAGCCATTGAATAGTAGAACTACGATTATCCTTAGCAAAATTTAACATTTTGTTAGAAATATCTAAGCCAATCACCTGCTGGTATCGACTTGCTAATAGGTCAGTAAAAAAGCCGGTACCTGAGCCTAAATCTAAAACGGTTAAATCGTTTCTATTGGGTAACCAAGGCATTAAATGTTTGCCGCAATAGCGTTGCAAACGTGCTGATATATCATAAGAAGCACTAGCCGAGCCAAATGACCTTGCTATTTTGTACCGATTATTTATTTCGGACATTACCTTACAACCTCATTAATACATTTTGCTAGGTAATTGATATCCTTATCTTTATGACTAGCTGTTATGGTAACACGTAACCGTGAACTATTATTAGGGACAGTTGGAGGACGAATTGCCGTTAGCCAAATCCCTTTATCTCGTAACTTCTGACAAACATCTAACGTCGAAGTTTCATCGCCAATTACAATGGCGTGAATTGATGACGCACTCTGAATTAATTTTACTTTATCACTGAGTTTTGACGTTAATAATAGACTCAACTCTTGAATTTTTATCCGTCGCCAGTGCTCTTTTTGGGCTAACTCAATACTCTTCTTCGATGCCCAAGCCAATGCTGGCGAAATTGCTGTAGAATAAATATAGTGTCGTGAAAAATTAATCAAATAATCTGCCAATGTCTCATCACACGCAACAAATGCTCCACTTGTTGCTAGCGCTTTACCAAACGTTGCCATCACAACATCTATATCAGCATTCGTACTACTACCTTCTCCCTTTTCACCAACCACTCCAATACTGTGTGCGTCATCTAAATAAAGCATTGCATGGTGCTGTTTGGCAATTGTTGCTAATTCTATAACATTAGCTTGGTCACCATCCATACTAAAAACACCTTCTGAAACAATAATATTATTAATTTCTTTTATAGCAGTGTTTGTTTGGCTTTTATTAAGTAAACGTGAAAGTTGCTCGGTGTCGTTGTGCAAAAAGCGTTTAACTTTTGCGTCACTGGCGAGCGCACCATCAATTAAAGATGCATGGCTTAGTTTATCTAAGTATAAATGGCTATCTTTATTGCCTAACGCTTGCATCATGGCCGTGTTTGCCGAAAAACCACTGGCAAATAATAGGCACTTAGGTTTATTTAGCCAATCACAGATGTCATTTTCTAAAGCTTGATGGGCGTAAGAGTATCCTGTGATTAAAGTTGAGCCACTAGCACAAGTGCCGAAACGGTCAGCACCTTCTTGCAGCGCTTTATTTATCTCACTATGGTGATTTAAACCTAGATAATCATTCGATGAAAAATTCAAGTACTGTTTATTATTAATGGTAACTTCACGACCGCATTGCTCAGCAACACATTGACGTGCTCGGTAACGAGCACGTACTTTTTGCTGTTCAATATTGGCCTTTAGAAACTCAAACGCCATGGTTAGCTAGTTAACAGCGTTATAGAAAAGGTCACTATTTTGCTGATCAACAACCGCTGTTTTCAGGCGTTGCTCATCCTCGTCCGAACTAGCAATAGTTTCCGTATTAATACCTAAACGTTTGAACAACATCATATCTTTATTAGCTTCAGGGTTACCTGTAGTTAATAATTTACAACCGTAGAATATTGAGTTGGCACCCGCTAAAAAGCACATTGATTGCATTTGTTCATTCATTGCATCACGACCTGCTGACAAACGCACATGGCTTTTTGGCATCATAATACGTGCTACGGCAATACAACGGATAAATTCAAAATGGTCTAAATCAGCAACGTCAGATAATGGTGTACCTTCAATTTTCACTAACATGTTAATTGGTACACTTTCTGGCTGTGGAGAAAGGTTTGCTAATTGAGCGAGCAATGACGCACGGTCTTTACTTTCTTCACCTAAACCAACAATACCGCCACTACATACCTTCATACCTGAACTTCTAACATTTGATAGTGTATCTAATCGGTCTTGGTAAGTACGTGTAGTAATGATTTGGTTGTAATGCTCTGGCGATGTATCTAAGTTATGATTGTAATAATCTAATCCCGCATCTTGTAATTCATCAGCTTGTTCTGAAGATAACATGCCGAGTGTCATACAAGTTTCTAACCCCATGGCTTTTACGCCTTTTACCATTTCTACAACATGTGGCATGTCGCGAGCTTTCGGATTACGCCAGCCAGCGCCCATACAAAAGCGGGTTGAACCTTGATCTTTAGCTACCTGTGCAGCTTCTAATACTTTTTCAATCTCCATCAAGCGTTCTTTATCGATATCTGTTTTATAACGAGAGCTTTGTGAACAGTATTTACAATCTTCTGGACATGCCCCAGTTTTAATCGATAACAAAGTACTAACTTGTACTTCATTCGGATTGAAGTTTTCACGATGAATAACTTGTGCTTTAAACATCAAATCATTAAAAGGCATATCAAATAAAGCTTTCACTTCGTGAGCTTGCCAATTGTGACGAATTTCGCTTTGGTTTAATGTCTGCTGGGTCATAGTATTTCGCTCGTTTTGAAAATTGCATCTAATAATATTAACGGGTAGTCTATGCACCAACACCAAGATGTCAACTAATTTACCTACCCAAGCCTTACATATGAACAAAAAACAAACAGAATTGCTCGAATTTGATAAAAATCACGTTTGGCACCCGTATACATCCATGTCGAACCCGCTACCGTCTTACCTAGTAGAGTCAGCAAATGGCGTTCATATAAAGCTAGCCAGTGGCGAAAAAATTGTTGATGGCATGTCTTCGTGGTGGTCGGTTTTACACGGTTATAATCATCCGGAGCTAAATAACGCCTTACTCAAACAAACAGAAAAATTTTCCCATGTTATGTTTGGTGGCTTAACTCATCAACCCGCAGTCGATTTATCAAAAACGCTAATAGAAATAACACCAAGCGGCTTAAATAAAGTTTTCCTTAGTGATAGCGGCTCAGTTGCGGTTGAAGTGGCGCTAAAAATGTCGTTACAGTATTGGCATAGCAAAGGTAAGGCTGAAAAACATAAAATATTAACCGTAAAGAATGGATATCATGGCGATACCTTTGCCGCGATGTCGGTTTGTGATCCTGTTAATGGCATGCATCAATTATTTGAATCTGTTTTGATGAAAAACATATTTGCTCCGGCGCCTAAAGCTGCCTTTGATGAAAAATGGGATGCCTCAGAACTTGACGAGTTAACCACCTTATTTAAACAACACCACCATGAAATAGCAGCCTTTATTATTGAACCTATAGTTCAAGGTGCTGGCGGTATGCGTATTTATCACCCTGAGTACTTAAAAGCTTGCCGTTCATTATGCAATGAATACAATGTACTACTAATAGCCGATGAAATTGCTACCGGCTTAGGACGAACGGGGAAATTATTTGCCTGTGAATGGGCTGATATAAGTCCTGACATTATCTGCCTCGGAAAAACATTAACCGGCGGCTATATGACACTAGCTGCAACTTTATGTACTGACGAAATAGCAAATACCATTAGTGACGGTGAAGCTGGTTGTTTTATGCACGGGCCAACCTTTATGGGTAATCCATTAGCTTGTGCAGTTGCCAATGCTAGTTTAGCAATTTTAAAGCGTGATCAATGGCAACAACAAATAGCCGACATAGCATTATTACTTAAAGAACAGTTACTGCCACTAAAACAACATAGCCGAGTGAAAAGCACACGAGTGTTAGGCGGTATAGGTGTGGTAGAAGCGACACAAAATGTTGATATGGCGGTGATCCAAAAACGCTTTGTTGAGCTAGGTGTTTGGATCCGCCCTTTTGGCAAGCTAATTTACATTATGCCGCCATTTGTCAGCAAAACTGAAGAGCTAATGCTTTTGATAAACGCCATTAGCAATGTACTTAATGACGATGCTTGCTTTAAAAATGATTAGTGTGTAATTAGCCAACTTTAGCTTCAGATATTTGCACCAAGATAAAGCTTACCCAGGCGATGGTTATAACGAGCAATAGTAATATATTGAAATGCGTACCATCGCTTTTACGTCGACTACGATAGTTATCTAAAATTAAACAAAAATAACTACTCAACGCACTTAACCATAAAACAATATAAAGGTAACCCGTTAACGGGGTTAGCCAAAACTTTCTAATTTCAATATCGCGAAAGCGCAAATAGCCGTAATCAACGTCAGGGGCTGCAAAATATGACATTATTAGCGCAAACGCAAATAAGCCCCAACCAATAATTGCCAATGTTCTAACTATATATGTCCATATATCAGCCGCATTTCTTCGCTCTTTTTTCAGTATATTCATACATCACACTGCCTTTTTAAGCTAATTTTCAACTTTTCGTTTTATATAGACCGGATTTAACAACTTTTACTTGTTAAACCCTATAAGCAAGGTAACATATCAATCCTTAAAAACTGAGCACATTTTGACAGAAAAGAGGTTTGTAAATGTCAGTCATTGCAATTACTGATATCTTGGCAGGAAAACATCCTGTTAATGAATCAATTACTATCCACGGTTGGATCCGAACACGTCGCGATTCAAAAGCCGGTATTTCATTTTTAGCTATACATGACGGTTCATGTTTTGATGCTATTCAAGCAATTGCTCCGAGTAATTTAGATAATTATCAGACTGATGTATTAAAGCTTACTACGGGTGCAGCGGTAAAAGTTACCGGTATTTTGGTTGAATCTCCAGGCAAAGGTCAATCGTTTGAACTACAAGCAGAACAAGTTGAAGTATTAGGTTTAGTTGAAGACCCTGATACTTATCCTATGGCAGCTAAACGTCACAGTATAGAATTTTTACGTGAACAAGCACATTTACGTCCGCGCACGAATATTGGCGGCGCAGTAACACGTGTTCGTAATACTTTGGCGCAAGCAGTGCACCGTTTCTTACATAGCAAAGGTTACTTTTGGATCAGCACACCATTAATTACCGGTAGTGACTGTGAAGGCGCAGGCGAAATGTTCCGCGTAAGCACACTTGATATGGAAAACTTACCATTAAATGATCAAGGCAAGGTTGATTACGACCAAGACTTTTTCGGTAAAGAAACATTCTTAACGGTTTCAGGTCAGTTGAATGTTGAAACTTATTGTTGTGCCCTTTCTAAAGTTTATACTTTTGGTCCAACATTCCGAGCTGAGAATTCAAATACAACGCGCCATTTAGCTGAGTTTTGGATGATCGAGCCAGAAATTGCTTTTGCCGATTTAGCTGATGCTGCAGACCTTGCAGAAGAAATGCTTAAGTATGTTTTCCAAGCGGTACTTGATGAACGTGCTGACGACATGGCTTTCTTCCAACAACGTGTAGATAAAACCGTTGTTGATCGTTTAAATTCAGTGATTAATAACGACTTTGTGCGTTTAGATTACACTGACGCGATTACTATTTTAGAAAACTGTGGCAAGAAGTTTGAGAACAAAGTCGCTTGGGGCGTAGATTTAAACTCTGAGCACGAACGTTATTTAGCTGAAGAACATTTTAATGGTCCAGTAGTTTTACAAAACTACCCGAAAGATATTAAATCGTTCTACATGCGCCTAAATGATGACGGTAAAACGGTTGCTGCAATGGATATTTTAGCACCAGGCATTGGCGAAATCATCGGTGGTAGCCAACGTGAAGAACGTTTAGATGTTTTAGATAAGCGTTTAGCTGAAATGAATTTAGATCCGGCTGACTACAGCTGGTATCGTGATTTGCGTCGTTACGGCACCGTTCCTCATTCTGGTTTTGGTTTAGGTTTTGAACGTTTAGTTGCTTATGCAACTGGTATGCAAAATGTTCGTGACGTGATCCCATTCCCAAGAACACCAAACAACGCTGCGTTTTAATTCGTTGTTTAATGTTTAAGGTAAAATAAAACTTTTATTGCACTACATCATTTTGTTAACTAAATGATGTAGCCGATTTTAATAGTAAAACGGTCCTCTTGAGGGCCGTTTTCTTTTTTAGGCAAACACATATCATAAGTTTTCCAAGGGTTAAAAACTTTGCTTTAATTGATTATCATCATTTGACTTAGCTATTACGTACTTAACAAATATTATTGCTCCAACTACGTTCAACTCATCGAAATTGAGCACTATTAAAGTCCCCCAAAATACCTTATTTTTCTTCGTTTGAAATGCTTTAGTGCAGTTTAAAATCAGTAATTCTTGAATTTCTTGTTCTCGTTTAAAACACAACGAAAATCCTATTTACAACAAACTATTCCCTATTTTTAGATACCTTGGAACAATTAGAGTATCTACTTAATACAGTGACTAAAACGGCGTCTGAAATGTATGAATTTTTGTCGTTTTATTGGCTTGCCAATATTTTTTTTACTATCAATACTCTTGGTTGAACAGGTAAGAGGTTAGACCTTTCACCTGTTCAACAATACATAATTAATATTAAAACAGGAATTACTATGAAAAAAATAATGACAGCCATAGTATTGAGCTCTTTCGCACTAATGGCGAGTGCGAGTGCTAATCAGGGTATCGCCTTTATACATGGCACAGGACAACAAACTGACGCTTACAATGATTATTGGAGTGGTGATTTTGTTAATTCAGTTCGACAAGGCTTACCTAACAGTAGTAAATATACGGTGATCAATTGTGACTTTGACCAATTTATGTGGGCTGAAGCCGCTGCAGGATGCCTAGCAAATCAATTAAATAGTTTTATAGCTAACGAAAATATTACCAGTTTAGTGTTACTGACCCATTCAAATGGCGGTAATGTTGTGCGATGGATCTTATCAAACCCCACTTATGATTCTCGTTATCCGAGCATAATTAACACTACCAGCAAAGTTATTGCCCTAGCACCTTCTAGTTTAGGTACCCCCTTAGCTGACGCTGCGACTCAAGGTAATATTTTTGAAAGTACATTAGGGTGGTTGTTAGGTTATAACTCTGATGCTGTAAAGCAACAGCAAGTGAGTTGGATGGCCTATTACAATGATAATTGGTTGTCTGGTACTAGTGGACGCCCTACTTTACCTAGCACATTTAAAGCCGTTGTTGGCTCAGATGTAGATTCTGCGATTTGGGATAGTGACAGTTATTGTGGCGGTTACCAGTACCAAGTGGCGCTAGAAACAACACAAAACTGGTTAGATTCATGCTCAGATGGCTTCTTAGAGTGCAGCTCTCAAAGTGGTGCAGGTACGGTTTGGTTTAAAGATAAAGAAAAAACCCAAGGCAGTGAACCATTAAGTCATCATCAAAGTCGTCGAGATTGCTTCAATCTAGACACTATCATCAGAAATGACATTTAAGGAGCAACTCATGAATAAAATTAAAAAAATCGGTTTGTTAAGCGCTTGCATTAGCCTGTCAATAAGTACCAGTATAAACGCAAGCACATTATCACTTAGCAGTTCATTTGCAGCAAAAACAACACCTTTGATAGCTGCTAAGCGAATAAAAACAAATAACACCGAGCTTGTTGCTATCAGTGCACCGCATCATAAAATAGAAAAAAAATCTCTCCACTTTAGTCAACCGCTAGCGAAAGCCAGTACTTTGTCATTTGCCGTTAAGCCTTATACCAGTGTCAGTGATGAGTATTGGCTAGAAGTAACAGGGAAACAACTGAACTCAGGTATTGCCTTAGCTATCACTAAACCTGGTGCTCTCATTCGCTTGTCAGGCAAAGCAAGTAAAAATCCAGCACATGTTAAAAGTATTGCTATTGACCCTGAAAAAATTGAACTGTCTAAGGGCAAACAAAAACTAGATAAAGCATTTAGTCAGAAAGTATCACGGGAACAATTTGCCACCGCTAATATCTTCCCAAATAGTAGCGCTGTTAAACTTGAACAACGAGTTGGTCGTGGTGAGTTCAATCTCAAAGTAAATCAGGCACTAAATAGTGAGGAACGTTACTTAGTCAATGTAAAAGAAAAAGGCTCTGAGCATAAGCTAACACTGTCTATTCCCAGCCAAACATTAGTCGCTAAACAGCATATAACGCTTGATATGTCGATTAACAATAGCAAAGGAAAGTTGACAAACAGTAAGCATAAAGCTCACATAAAAACACCTACAGGTGACATTTTGCCGGTAAATTACCGCGAGCTAAACGGTAAGTACAATATCAAGCTTCCTGAAATGAGTGCTCATGAAAATTACGGAGAACTTTATGAATTACATATTGCATCACAAGGTAATGATAACGGTTTAAAAATCAATCGTAACGGTAAGGTCGCTTTTGCTATTGCAACGCCAACCGCAAAAATGACTGGTAAAACCTTTGTTAATTTAACTCATGCCACGGTTGAATTAGATATTGCTAGCGAAGGCCGTTATGAGCTTAGCGCAATTGTTTCAGGTACCAATAAACAAGGTAAAGCGCAGCAAGTTATGATGAGTCGTTCAGCTCATTACCTACAACCGGGACAACAACAGGTCAACTTGAATTTTGATACTAAATTATTAAAAATATTACAAGTACATCCTCCGTTTCAAATAAGTGAGCTACGCTTAGTCGATCAAAGCCGTATGGCACTGTTACAACAACAATAATTGCTGCAGCTCTTGAATGTTATCGTTTGCTAAAACGGGTTCAAGAGCTGACTTTTCTTTGTAGAGTCTAAATTAGTTTATTTAGGCCTCTTTAAAAATAAGATAATTCAAAGCGGAAATGTGAAGCGAAACAGAGAGAGCTGTTAGTAGTCCCGCTTGAATAGTTAGTTATAACAATTTTTTTCGATACTTCTCTATAGCTAAAATAAACTCGTTAGGTGCATCTACGCCTAAATAAATAAACTTACCGGAATTGAGCTTGATCTCTATATTTGGATTACCCGCCAAATTGAATCTATTAACATTACTCGATCGACGTATAAATTTTGAATTATATTGTATGTAATCAATATCACTTAAAGTAATTATTAAAGGATTCCACATTCCATATCTTACAATAATGCTGTCTGGCACAATTGAAATAGGCCTAATTGCAATGGCTTTATACTCAGCAATAAAAAAGACCAAACCTAGAAGAGTTAAACCCGTTGTTATATTGGCCGCAAACGGTGACCATAAAAAATGCAACAGCAAATGTATTATGGGGAGTTCAAATAAAATCTGTCTCTTATACACA